>Ga0074197_1001382_pt1 | contig 20917 bp, 17 predicted proteins | sample EPASupsiteSAE305_FD_64526 | JGI IMG/M metagenome (GOLD analysis project Ga0074197, IMG submission 64526) | Bioremediated contaminated groundwater microbial communities from EPA Superfund site, New Mexico - SAE3-05 reassembly with SPADES | ecosystem: Environmental > Aquatic > Deep subsurface >...
GCGTTTTTTTTGTACAAGGTACACGGTTCGGGAAGTGGCTCAGCCTGGTAGAGCACAGCGTTCGGGACGCTGGGGTCGGAGGTTCGAATCCTCTCTTCCCGACCACTTAGAGCGCATCGCGGTTAAAAATACTTACCAAGGCCAGGGCTATTGCTCTGGCCTTTTTTTTGATACATTCACCACCTTGGTACAAGACGGAGGCACCATGAATACAATGATCGTCTGCCCCGGATGCGGGGCCAAAAACAGAATTCCTCCCGAGAAAGGGCATCTTGTTCCCAAGTGCGGCCGGTGCGGGCTTTCGCTTGCCGGCGTGCCGCGTTCAGGCATTGTCAATCCCCTGACTGACGCCCAATTTCAAGGGAGGGTCGAGCAATCATCCTTACCGGTCCTGGTGGATTTCTACTCTCCCACCTGCGGCCCCTGCCACATGATTGCCCCTATCCTCGAAACCCTGGCCCAAGAGTATGCCGGCCGCCTGTTGGTTTTTAAGCTCGACACCTCCACCCAACAGATGAGTTCGGCGCGGTTTCAGATCAGGGGGGTACCAACATTGCTGTTTTTTAAAAATGGCCAACTGGTTGATCAACTGGTCGGTGCTGTGCCGCGGCAGGAAATCGAACAGCGAATTAATATCTTGTTGCAATAAAGTTCACCGCATTTGTGGCGGCGCTCCCGTGTGGACCTTGCGGCTCATTCCCCACCGTCTAAGATCCAAGGAGACAATGGGTTGGGGCATGGTGGCTTTCATAATACCGTGCTTCGATCAGATTGCCTTCCGGGTCCCGAAAGTAGATCGACGTCCCGGTTCCGTGCGCACCCCAACGTGGAACAGGCCCTTCCTCGATGACGACGTTGTTGGTTTGTAATCGTTCGCAGAGGTCGTTCCACGTCTCCTTGCGCAAAGCGATACAGAAATGGTTCAAATTGTTGCCCCAGTGCCCATTTTGAGCACTTTTCCGCCACATCTTTTTTGGGAACAGATCGATGATCGTATTCGAATTGAGTCGCACAGACGGAAAGGGTACTTTCCCTGCAATGTACTCCTCTAACCGTTCGGGAGCAAAATCGAGCACCCCTGAATAAAAGGCCATCATCGCCTCGTCATCTTCCACATTCAACACGATGTGATCCATCAAGCATTCCATCCGCACTCCTCCCCGAAGAGCCTAACATGAACATATTAGGCGCATCCATTTGATTGTTCAGTGATCGATGAACAGTGTCAGTTTTCATTGTTTTGCCGCGCCGGCAAATGTCACCAAAAGAAGAAAAGAAGAGCTGAACCAAAGCCTTCATGGCTGCGGGCTTGCGGCAAACCGCCAGATTTCTCCGGCATCGGTTGCCACGTAGAGGGCGCTATCCGGCCCTTGGACGAGCGAACGCATGCGTTCTTTCGGAATCCCGGCGACGGTGACGGTGTTGGTTGTTGTGCCGGCCGCATCGATCCGGAGAACCTCAATGCGTCCGCCTCGCAAGAACCCAACCGCCAATCGTCCATCCCATTTCTGCCACTGTGCGCCGTTCAGGAAGACACACGAGCCCATGCCTTCGGATATGCCCTTGTTGGTCCATGCCGGCCGCAGAGCATCGGGGAATCGGGCAAGATCGGTCATCGGCGTGGGCGTGCCGTCGCGCTTGGTTGAAGTGTAGCCGCAGTAGTTGCTGGCGCAGGTAACGCCGGCCTCCGGTTGCGGGTCCCACCCGCCATTGCCGCCGGCTACCAGCGGCGTGACTTCATCGCTGTGCCTCGGTCCGTGTTCGCAGGCAAAGGGTTGTCCGGTTTCGGGGTGGAAGGCGACACCCTGGACATTGCGATGCCCAAAGGTAAAGATGCGGGGATCACCGCCGGCTGGGGTCCTGTTGCCCGGCGCTGCCTTGCCGTTGCGGTCGATGCGCAAGGTTTTGCCGCCCAGACGGGTGAGATCTTGCGGCAGAGGTCCGTCGTGGTTGTCGCCGGTGGTCACGTACAAAAATCCGTCGACCGGGCTGAAGCGAAGGCGGCCGCCGCTGTGCGTTCCTGCTCCACCCCAGAAGTTGAACGTCTTTTTGTAGGCAATGCCGGTGACAATGTCCTTGCGGGCGTTCACCGTGGTGTAACCGGAATCGACGGTGAGACGGACGACCCGGTTCGCCGGATTGTCCAGATTGGAAAGCATGTAAACATAAACAAAGCGGTTGCTGGTGAATTCCGGATCAACCGCCACCCCGAGCATGCCGCTCTGGCCCTGGCAGAAAAAATCGTTGGCCACGACAGCTGCGCCGGCGGTGCCAAACAGACGGCGGATGCTCCCGTCCGCACGGCGCACCGACAGGCCCCGGTACTTTTCGGTGAACAGCATGGCACCGTCAGGTGTGAACGCCAGATCCCAGGGGCTTTTTAATCCGGACAGCAAGACGGTACGGACCAGTCTGGGTTCGCTGCCAGCTGTGCTCTCTGCGGCTGCAAAAGCATCTTGGTTGCTGCCGCAATGAGCGGCAGCCGCAGGCAAGAAGATCGTGACCAGCGCGATCAGAAAAGGAGTCATTGCACGCTTCATGGCGATCGTCTCCAATTTAGGGGGCAAAAGGGAACTACCTGTTGCGTAAAGGCTTCGAACTTCTCGCGCCATTTGGTTGGAAACAGGGACTCTTTGTCATGTCGACTGTATAGGAGAAGTCCCGAGATTCCACACCTGCCTTCGCAATGACAGCGGTAGAGAGAGGTATTGCCGAAAAAAATGGTCACGAGGTGTACCGTAGCCTACATGCAAAGCAATGGAATCCGATATGCTTCGTATCCTCCTGATTATACGCATTGGCTTTGCCCAGGCTACTTGTTAGGTAACCTGCCAGCACATTTTATTGTTTAAAAATTTTTTGTCTCCAGCTAGTGCATGAGGATCGACAGGTCTCATTATCTTGCGTAGTTTGTCATTCAAAGATTTGGGGTCATATATTTGAGGCCGTAACCGAGAAGGAGGTGTTGGTTGTTCGAGATGGAAGACAACCCGATACTTTGTTTTTTTTAATGCTTTTACAGCAAATAATCGCTCTTCATCGTGAGCATTGGCCCGCATGCTACATAATCCGGCAAGTGTTGCTCGAACTTTCATAGCAATTTCATCAAAAAGTTCCTTCGACTTAGTCCTTGGGTACTGTCGGTAGTCCTTCGATTCAATCAACCAGCATTCATTATCTTCTGTATTGAAGGTTAAAAAATCTACAGCTTCAGATCCTCCGGCAAATGACTGGAAGTGTTTCTGGTAAAAGGTCGTGCTGTCATACTTGACGACTTGCCATTCGTCAGGAAAGAAAAAAGTAAGATTTCCTTCAGTAATAATTGTCATCGTTCGCCTCGCGAAATATCAAGATAACGATCCGATTGTTCTAGATCAGCATCAAGTATAGCAATGGGGTCAACGTTGTCTAATGAGTCGGATTGACTGACACAAACTTCTCCATTTTTCAGGGCAAGAGCGGTATATCGTCGCCCCACCTTTCTGTATTTTTTCTCCATTAATGCAATATCCAACTCGCGCAAAAAAAAGAGACTGTGAGTCGCTAAAATTATTTGTATTCCAGAGTGAGCCATGACAACCAATGCATGAGCAAGACTCTGCATGAGCTTAGGATTGAGATTGGTTTCTGGTTCATCCCAAAACAGGGTACCACGTTCTTTCAATCCACCGTTAATGAGCAGAAAGGCCATCATGGCAATTTTCCTAATGCCTTCGGCTACCAGAGGCATTTCAATTCGTCCTTTACCTTCCTCAAAGGGGTATAGGTAAAAGTGGCCATTTTCAAATCCTACCCGGCCCTTCATGAGTTTCTCAAGGGCATCTATAAGCGATGAGGCAAGATCTGTCCTCTTTCCCTTCAGCGGCCGCGCTTCCAAAGCCAATGCAAGGTCATAATAGGTCTCGTCAAATTCAAGTTCTCGATTACGGTAGGTAGCAGCAAAACCAGGAAAGATAGAGAGCATTTCACGAGTAGGAATAAATATTGGAGGTGATACGATATTTTTAGATGGAATTGATTCAAGCCGTACTTCTGATTTGCTGTTAGTCGCAAATGAAAAATCAAATCCAGCTGTTGCCGGATCCTTAAATACTATTTTCACTTCACAACGATTGCGTCCTTGTTGACGAGAAACAAGACGACCAAGAGATTCAGGCTGGCAAACTGCAATGAGTTTATCGGCTATAGCCCTTTGCCATTCGTCTTTCCCTTTGCGCTGAGCTTGTTTTTGTGCATAACTAATAACAGAAAGAACATAGCCAAGCTTCATTAGCTGACTTTTCCCGGTACCGTTTTCACCTATGATAACGTTTATACCAGGTTCAAATTGAAATTGTTCCTCGCTAAAAACTGTAAAGTGCGAGATTTTCAATGTTTTCAGCATGTTTCCCCCTTTTCTTGGCTTGAACTATAATAAAAAATTATCAGCTAACCAAAACTTGTGCAGACTTATTAATTGCCAATTTAATTCAATCAAATCAATGTGTACTACAAAACAGAGGGTTGAAAGTCAACGGTATATATATCCTTCCCTTCCATTTAGCTTTAATTACCTCTTGCTTTCTTTTTCAAGTGTTGCATTCCTTGATAGAAAAATCTGACCTTCCTATTATGCGAACCCCACCCTTTTGGAGGTGCAATGGACCGGCGGATTGTTCTAGCCTACGATGGATCGATCAATGCGGACTGGGTTGCCCGTTACGCCCTGCAGATGGCGGCCTCCCTTCCGTGCCGTCAACTCCTCCTGATCCACATTCTTGATGGCTCATTCACCCGTGAGCGGATCGAATCAAAGTTCGCCGCCATTGCCGTCGAATGCGAACAACACGCCGTTACCTGCCAGAGCCTGATCTTTGAGATGAGCGGCGATGTTTTTGCCAGCCTGCTCCAGGCGATCCCCCAAGGTGAACAGTGCACCTGCCTGTGCGGCACACGCATTGCCTCCAAGGGCCGGGGCTTTCTTGCTGGCACTATCGCCGAACGGTTGTTGCGCTGCCGGCGGTTCAATGTCCTGGCCATCCGGGTGGTCAGTCCCGGCCTGCTCGGTTGTCCCCGAACCTTGTTGTTCCCATTGGCCGGTCATCCGCGCGGATTTCAAACGGCCATGCCCTTTCTGCAGATGCTGGCTGCCTCGGTTAAACGGCTCTATCTCCTGCGGGTGATGACGGTCAACCCCTTCCATTTTCGCTACATCTCAGCCCTGGCCGCCAAAAAGAAGATTGCCGAAGGCCATGCGTATCTCAGCCAGATCGTGGCGGAGATCCGGCAGCAAACCGCCGGTGCCTCCTGGCATCTCGACCGCCATGTGGTGCTCTCCGACGACTGGGCCAAGGAAATTCTCATTCAGGCGGGCAAAATCAACGCGGGTATGATCCTGCTCGGAGCTACTGAGCGGAACCTGCCCTCGCGCTACTTCTATGGCAACCGGATTGAGCAGATCCTCCGCACCACCTCCTGCGACGTCGGTATCTACCGCACAATATGAACCCGCGCCCCGCCCATATCGGCCAGATTCCGCCGGAACAGGTATATGCCTCGCTTCATACCGGTCCCGAAGGGTTGACGCCGTCCGAGGTGACGGAGCGGCTCATTCACGTTGGCCCCAACCTGTTTGAGGTAGTCGACCGCTGGAAATTGGCCCGCACCCTGGGGCGCCAGTTCACTAACTTCTTTGCCATTCTCCTCATCATTTCGGCGCTCATCTGTTTTGTCGCCCACCGGATCAATCCCGAAGAAGGCATGGGTGTGCTCGGCTGGGCGCTGATCGTGGTGGCGCTGCTCAACGCCCTGTTCAGCTTTATCCAGGAATACCGGGCGGAAAAGGCCATGGAGGCCTTGAAGAAATTCCTGCCCCACCTGGTTGAGGTCTGCCGGGGTGGCCGCATCAGCCGCATTCCGGCTGCCGAAATTGTCCCCGGTGATGTGGTGATTGTCTCCGAGGGCGACAAGATTGCCGCTGATCTGCGGATTGTCAGCTCGGATGGCCTCATGATCGATAATTCGCCGTTGACTGGTGAATCAGCGGCCATCCGGCTCACGGCGCAGATGCAGGAAAAGAGCCTGGATGAATGCGGAAACATCGGGTTTGCCGGCTGCACCGTGGTCAAGGGAACCGGCCGGGGGGTGGTCTTTGCCACCGGGTTACGCACCCGGTTCGGCCGCATCGCCCAATTGTCCCAAACCATCCGCCGCACCGGTTCACCGCTGGAGCACGAGATCTCGCGGATGATCCGCATCCTCACCACCATCGCCTGCACCATGGGTTTTTCTTTCTTTTTGTATGGGGTGCTGAGCGGCAAGCCCTTGTGGATGAATCTGGTGTTCATGATGGGCATCATCGTTGCCAACGTGCCGGAAGGATTGCTGCCTACCTTGACTCTCGCCCTGGTGATGGGCAGCCTGCGCATGGCCAAGAAAGAGGTGTTGGTCACCAGTCTCAACGCGGTGGAGGCCCTGGGGGCGGTGCATGTGATCTGCACCGATAAGACCGGCACCCTGACCCTGAATCAGCTGACCATCACCCGGATGGTGGAACCGTTCACCGGCGCGGCGATGACTCCCGAGCAGGAACAGCGACTGGCCACCCTGGCCCTCGCCGCTTCCGATGTCCGCCAGTCTGGAAAGCAGTTGCTCGGCGATCCTTTGGACGTGGCGGTGGCCAATAAATGGCTCAGCCTGGAGCTGGGAAAACTGGGGACTGCGCAACAGCAGGTGGTGCGTTCCTTTGCCTTTGATGTCGAAAAACGGCGGTCAGGAGGGATTGTCAATATCGGCGAACAGCGGTTTTTTGTGATCAAGGGGGCCTTTGAAGCGATCCGGCCCATGGTGAGCGCGGCCGGTGCCAATGAAAACAACGGGGACGTTGTGCCGCTACCGCTCGCCGAACAACTGACGGCCAGTGAAGCTATCATGCAGCAGATGGCGGCCCAGGGCCTGCGGGTGATTGCCATTGCCTATCGGCCGCTGTCCGAGGCGGAAAAGGGCGAGACGATAACCGATGAGGCAGGTGCCGAGAGCCTGGAGCACGATCTGATTCTTGCCGGCTTCCTCGGCATTGAAGATCCGGTCCGGCCCGAGGTTGCTCCAGCAGTGGTCAAATGCCACGGGGCCGGCATCGAGGTGCTGATGATCACCGGCGATCACCCGGCCACGGCGCTGGCGGTGGCGGCCAAGGCCGGGATCGTGGTGCCCGGCTGTGCGACCCATCTCACCGGTGAGGCGCTCAAAGAGTTGACGGTGGAGGCCCTGGTCGAACAGTTGCAACAGGGGGTGCGCGTCTTTGCCCGGACCACGCCGGAGCAGAAGATGAAAATTGTCACGGCGCTGAAACACATGGAGAAGGTGGTGGCCATGACCGGCGACGGGGTCAATGATGCCCCGGCCCTGCGGGCAGCGGACGTCGGCATCGCCATGGGCAAGATGGGCACCGACGTGGCCAGGGAGTCGGCCCAGATCATCCTGCTTGACGACAATTTCGCATCGATTGTCGACGGCATCGAAGAGGGACGAACCGTGTTCGAGAATATGAAAAAGTTCACCAGTTATGTCCTGGTGAGTAACGGCCCGGAGATCCTGCCCTATCTCCTCTATATCGTCCTACCGGTGCCGCTGGCGCTCAACATTATTCACATTCTTTCCATCGATCTGGGCACGGACCTTGTGCCCTCCATGGGGCTCGGCCAAGAACCCGCCGATCCTGAAGTAATGAACAAGCCGCCGCGCAATCCTGCCCAAGGGTTGCTGAATCGGCAGTTGATGATTCGGAGCTATCTTTTCCTCGGTTTGATCGAGGGGCTGTGGTCGCTCTTTCTCTTCTTTTACGTGCTGGTTGATGGCGGTTGGCGCTACGGCATGCCACTGGACGCCTCTTCGCCGCTCCATCAATCGGCCACCGGTATCACTCTTTCCACCATTCTCCTGATGCAGATCGGCAATCTGGTGGGGCGCCGCTTTGAGTTCAGGTCCGGCCTGGATCTCGGTCTGTTTCGTAACCGGCTGATCTTTGCCGGCATCCTCATTCAAATCGTCCTCTCCTGGGCGATCCTCTACTGGCCACCGCTGGCACGGATGCTGAACACCGGGCCGGTTACGCCCGAGATCTACGGCCTCGCCTGGTTGGGCATTGGGCTCATCTTTGCCATTGATTATCTCCGCAAGATGCTGTTTCACCGGCAGCGATGAAGGGAAGGGAGGTGCAACAGGCTGCACCGGTCGTCTCGGGACGATTGTTGGCAGCGACCGTTTTTCCCCTACGCTGATGGTTGAGCAAAATTGCGCACATCCTTGTCAAAGGTTTAGTTCATGTTTCAGTAGAATTGCGCAGTCCGCCTTTTTTATTAGGGGCTGACGGTGATTTGTGTATGATGGAAACGAGAGCCCCTCATCCCTTGCGGGAATGAGGGAACGGCAGACGACCGGATGTCCTGAACAGCAGGTGGCAGCTTTGGAATCAGAGACCATATTGGAAGAAAAGGATCAGCACGCCGATCCAAGTCGGCAATCCTCGTCCTCCCCAGTCCCGAGGGCTCGGTTTGGCGACGGCATCAGAGAAAAATTGATCACGATTTTTATCGTGATCAAGGTGCTGCCATTGATTGCCCTGGCGGTCTTCGCGGCCAGGCAAATAGGTGTGTTGGGCGATACCTTCAAGGATAAGTCGAACGAGATCGTGGCCAACACCAAAAGCTTGGTCAGTGAGACCGGAACCTTGGCCACCGAAAGCTCCATTGCTGCTCTTGATCTCAAATCACGGGAGAACATTGAACGGCTCACCGTGGATATCGCGTCAAAAGTGGCCGATTTCTTGTATGCCAGGGACAAGGATATTCTCTACGTGGCGAATTTGCCTGTCGATGAAAGCCTCTACAAAAACTTTCTTTCTGTTCGCACCAAGGAAGTGGTCTATCATCCGAATTGGGTGCTTAGCGAAGATGGTACCCGATGGCAGCCGGAAAACGGGGCCACCGGGCACTCGGACACCGTTGAACCAGGGTCGCCGGACAATCAAAAGGATTTCCATTACCAGCCGCCCCACCGTAGCGCCACAGCCAGAATCCAACCGCTCTACCACGAGATGACCTTTGTCGGCCTCGACGGCCAGGAACGTGTGAAAATTTCGGCAACCGGTTTGCTCCAGCCCGGCCTGCGCAATATTGCCCGTAAAGAAAACACCTGGTGCAAAGCGGAAACTTACTTTGCCGAACTTGCCAAGTTGCGAGCCGGAGACGTCTACGTGTCCAGAGTCATTGGCGAATACATCCCTTCACCGATCATCGGATCGTACACCCCCGCTCAAGCAGAAAAAGCTGGCCTTCCCTTTGCTCCGGAAAAAGCCGGGTATGGGGGCAAGGAGAATCCGGTCGGCCAGCGGTTTCAGGGGATGATCCGCTGGGCCACACCGGTATTCAGAGGGGAGGAAAAAATCGGCTATGTCACCCTGGCCCTTGATCACACCCATCTCATGGAATTCACCGATCATGTGGTGCCGACCGCTGAGCGGTATTCTGACATCTCCGACGCCGGTTCGGGCAATTATGCCTTCATGTGGGACGACCAGGGCCGCAATATCTCCCACCCCAGAGACTATTTTATTGTCGGCTTCGACCGTGAAACCGGGGAACAGGCGGTTCCCTGGCTCAGTGCCGAGTTGTTTGAACTCTGGCAGTCGGTAGGCGGTTCCTTTTCCGAGTTTGAACAAATCGCCCCTAGTTTTCAGAAACAGACCAATGCCAAAAAACCGGCAGCCTCGCTGACCAAGGAGGGCCTGCTCGGTCTGGATTGCCGCTACCTCAATTTTGCACCCCAGTGCATTGGCTGGTATAATTTGACCCAGCACGGTGGTTCAGGCTCCTTTCTCATCCTCTGGAGCGGTCTGTGGAAGTTGACAACAGCCGCTGCCATTCCGTACCACACCGGGATTTACGGCAATTCCCCCAGGGGATTCGGCTTTGTCACTATCGGCGCCAATGTCGACGAGTTCCATAGTTCGGCGACTGAAACTGCGGCGCGCATCACCGCCATTACCAAAGAATATGAAACCGGTCTGGAGAAAAATCGCCTTGACACCCTGTCGCTGATCGAACAGCGCCTGCGCGCCACCCTCACTAATTTGAGTGTTTCCACCGGGATCATGGTGGTGCTGGTTATCCTGGTCGCCATCTGGATGGCGGCAACCCTGACGGGAAAGATCACCGCCATTATCCAGGGGATCAAACAGTTTCAAACGGGCCAGATGGCCTCGCGCCTGCAGGTGGAGAGCCGGGATGAACTCGGCGAATTGGCCGGAGCCTTCAACGAAATGGCCGACCGGCTGCAGCAGTCGATGATCGGGATTCGGGAAGCAAAGGAACGAGCGGAAGAATCGGACCGGGCCAAAAGCTTGTTTCTGGCCAATATGTCCCATGAGATTAGGACGCCGATGAACGCCATCCTCGGGATGACGCATCTGGCCATGGAGGCGTCGACCGGCGACCAACGGCGCAACCTGTTGCAGACAGTGGAACAATCCGCCGAAAGCCTGCTCCGGCTGTTGGACGATATTCTCGATTTTTCCAAAATGGAGGCCGGCCAGTTGCAGTTGAACGAGGCACCCTTTGACCTGCGCCACTTGATTGCGGGCGTCCTCTCGATCATGCATGTACCGGCAACGGAAAAAGGGTTGCGCTTGGAGTCCATTCTCCCCAAGCACTTGCCCCTGTGCTTTATCGGCGATGAGCTGCGGCTGCGGCAGATTCTCCTCAATCTGGTGAACAATGGTATTAAATTCACCGATACAGGGTCGATCACCATCCGTGTCGCCGTGGAGGACGAAGCAATCAAGGCCGGAACGGCCAGTGTCCATTTCGTGGTCATCGACACTGGAGTCGGTGTTTCCGAGGAAAAACTGCCGCTGATCTTCAATAGATTCGAGCAGGCAGACAATTCCTATGCCAGACAGTACGGCGGAGTCGGTCTCGGGCTTTCCATCTGTCAGCAGCTGGTAGTACTCATGGGGGGCAGGATCTGGGTGGAGAGCTTGAGGGATCTCGGCAGCACCTTTCATGTGGTGGTTCCTTTACAGCGCTGCGAGGAGAAAGAGGTGGCCATTAAAGCTACGGTCAAGGCCGGAGAAGGAAAGACACTGAAAGGGTTGCGGATCCTCGTGGTTGACGACAACGAGGTCAATCGCGATGTGGCCAGCATGACGCTTGCGCAGGATCACGCGGTCACGGGAGCCGCAAACGGCATCGAGGCCCTGATGCATTTGGCTTTGGAAGAGTTCGATGTGGTGCTGATGGATGTGCAGATGCCAGTGTTGGACGGCCTTACAGCAAGCGGTGTCATTCGGGCCGCTGAACAGGGTTTGCCGCTTTCCGTTGACCTGCCGGGGGCAACCGCCCAAGCGTTGACCCGAAAACTCCAGGGCAAACATCTGCCCATCGTGGCCATGACTGCCCACGCCCTCGGAGGCGACCGGGAGATGTGCCTGCAAGCCGGAATGGACGCCTACCTCACCAAACCCTTCCAGCCGGGACAACTGAAGGAGGTGCTCATGACCATCCTGGCGGCAGCGCCCGTTGTTCAAGAGCAGGAAGTGAAACCCGTGGAGGAAAGGACAGTGGCCTTGGAAACCCAATCTCAATCGTCTGAACCGAAGCTTGAGCAGGTGCGGACCTATTTGCAGGCTGCGACCCTACTCAAGCCCGAGCAGATCGAGAAAATTCTGGACGCGGCCAGACTGAGCATTGCCAACAATCTCGCTTTGGCCGCCGAGGCTCTAGAACAAAAGGATTTTCAGGCGCTCGGCCGGGCGGCTCATACTCTCAAGGGAACCCTGCTGCAATGCGGATTGGCTGAGTGGGCGGAAAAAGCACAGGAAGTCCACAGCGGCGTCAAGGACCGCCGGGATTTACCTTATTTCGAGATGATGGAAACCCTGAAACGCGGTTTGGGGGATCTGCTGAACAAGGAGGGTGACAGGTTGTTTTCCTGAGCACCTCAAGTGACGCCCTGATTGAAGGGGAAAGGGTTGCCATGGTTTTTTTGCAACATTTGCGCTCATGACCTCAACTCCTTCAAGCTCCCGTTAGACGTTCCTCTTCGGCAGGCTCCAATCGGAAACGCCCCAAGAGTCGTTTGCACCTTCGCTATTCTTCCTCTGTCGACCCGCCCTGGCTTCTTTAGGATGCCGTCGGTCGATGTTTCCCGCTCAGATCCAATTTGATCGGTATGGTGACGAAAATGATAGCGGTTCAGTGCCTCCAGGGACGGGGTACTAGGCTGAGTTGATTATCAGCGCCTTATCTGGTCGAGGACCGCTCCGTCGGGACCGATCAGCTCGATGATCAGGGGCATGGTTCCGACCGCGTGGGTGGAGCAGGCCAGACAGGGATCAAAGGCGCGAATGACAGCCTCGATTCGGTTGAGCAGGCCCTCGCGAAGGGTGGCGCCACTGATGAAATGCTGCGCCGCCTGGAGAATGCCCCGGTTCATGGCCAGATTGTTATGGCCGGTGGCAATGATCAGATTGGCCCATTCGATTAAACCGTCGCTGTTGACCTTGTAATGGTGGATCAGGGTGCCGCGCGGCGCCTCGGTCATACCGATTCCTTCCAGATTGTTCACTCCGGCTACGGCCCGGACCTGAGTATTGAGAATGGCTGGATCGGCCAGCAGCATCTCGATCATCTCCACTGCATACAGCACCTCAATCAAGCGGGCATAGTGGGAATGAAAGGTGCTCAGCACCGGGCCCGCTTCCAGGCTACGGAAGGCAGTCAGTTCCCGATCGGCCAGGGGGGTGCCGCAGGAAGAGGCGATGTTGAGCCGGGCCAGCGGTCCGACCCGGTACATGCCGTCCGGATAGCCCTGCGGTTTATAGTAGGGGAATTTGAGATAGGTCCAAGGCTCGACCGCCTCACCGATGGAGTCCTGATAACCTTCCGGGTCGAGCTGATCGGCGATAGTGCGGCCGGTGCCGTCGATGATGCGCATCCGGCCGTCGTAATGCTCGAGATGGCCCTCACGGCTGACCAAGCCAAGGAACAGGCTGGGAAAGCGGGCAAAGACCCGGATGTATTCCTCGTATTGATGCAGTGACTGTTTGAACCGTTGCAGATGCGTGCGGATCAGTTGTTTGACTTCGGGAAGTTCACTGAGAATGGCGGCGCGGGCGGTTGTATGCAAGGGCGAATTGACCCCGCCGGGCACTACCCATGCCGGGTGGATTCGCCGTCCGGCCAGCCGTTCGATCACCTGCTGACCGAATTGGCGCAGTCTGATGCCGTCGCGGGCGAATTGAGGATCGCTCGAGGCCAGGCCGAAGAAGTTGCGGTTCTCCGGCGGGTGGTCCATGCCCAGCAACAGGTCCGGGGCGGACAGGTAGAAAAAGCTGAGCGCATGCGATTGGATCAGTTGGCCGAGGTTGAGGATGCGGCGCAGTTTTTTGGCGGTTTCCGGGATGGTGACCGCCAGCAGCTGATCGCAGGCCTTGGCCGAGGCCAGTTCATGGCTGATCGGGCAGATGCCGCAGGTACGAGCGGTCAGCGCGGGCATTTCATAAAAAGGTCGGCCCTCGATGAAACGTTCAAAACCGCGAAATTGGGTGACCTGGAAACGGGCGTCACTGACCGCGCCGTCCTGATTGAGCATGAGGCTGATCCGGGCGTGACCTTCGATGCGGGTGACTGGTTCGATGGTGATGCGCTGTTCCATGGCAGGCTCCTAAGCGCCGAACCGAGTGTTGAGCCGCAGATCGGCAACCGTGCCCTCGACCAGGGCATTGAGGGCGGTGAACAGGGTGTTGGCAGCGGGGGGGCATCCGGGGATAAAAAGATCCACCTTGACGAAATGGTGCAAGGGCAGAGCCTTGTCGTTAAGAGGCGGCAGGTCGGTTGCGGGTATCTGCGGATTGAGGGGTTGGTGCTCTACGTAGACCGCGTGCAGCATTGCCCCAGCGCCATGCACATTGCGCATGGCCGGAACATTGCCGGTGACAGCACAGTCACCCAGGGCGATCAGCAGGCCGGTCCGTTCCCGCGCAACCCGCAGCCGGTGCAGATCCTCCGGGGTGCTGACCGCTCCCTCGATACAGGTAACGTCCACCAACTCGGGAAAGGTTTTGCTGTCGACCAGCGGGCTGAAGATGAAATCAACCTTGGCGGCCAGGTCGAGCAGCCGCTCATCCATGTCCAAAAGCGACATATGGCAGCCGGAGCAGCCGTCGAGCCAAAGGGTTGCAAGGCGCAGCTTGTTCATCGGTGCTCCTGAGCGCGATTGGCCATGAGGTACGGAAGAGACGGCCGATTTTTCAGCATTTCGGCCACGGACTTGCCTTTTTCAAAGAGGGCGCCGGTTGGGCAGACGTGGACGCATTTGCCACATCCGGTACAAGTGGTGGAGGTACCCCAGGGGGTGTCGAGATCGGCGACGATCAGACTGCGGATGCCCCGATTTTTCACGTCCCAGGTATGGGCGCCCTCGATTTCACCGCACACCCGGACGCAACGGGTGCACAGCACGCAGCGGTTGTGGTCGAGGACGAAGCGGCTGTGGGAGGCATCGACGGTCAGGGCCGGGTAGTGGCCGGGAAACTCAATATGATCGACCCCTAGCTCAAGGGCTAGGTCCTGTAGCTCGCAGTGGCCATTGGCAACACAGACTGCGCAAACATGGTTGCGCTCGGAAAAGAGCAGTTGGATGATGATGCGGCGGTAATGGCTGAGCCGCGCCGATTGGGTGGTGACCTCCATGCCTTCCTGGATCAGGGTGACGCAGGCGGGCTGCAGTTTCGCGCTGCCGGCTATTTCGACCATGCAGAGACGGCAGGAACCGGGACTGGAAAGCCCTTCCAGGTAACAGAGGGTGGGGATGGCGATGCCGTTTTCGCGGGCCACCTGAAGAATGGTCTCCGAAGCCAGGCCGCTGACCTGCTGACCGTTGATGGTCAGGGTGATGATCTGTCCGGTCATTGTTCGTCCTCCTGCACGGGTGCGGGAACCGCGATCCGGTCGAGGTATTCCTGGCGAAAATATCTGAGGGTGCTGAGCACCGGGTTGGGGGCCGATTGGCCAAGACCGCAGAGGCTGGTGTTTTTTACCAGGTCACAGAGCATTTCCAGCTGAGCAAGATCAGCTTCCGTGGCCTTCCCTTCCTGGAAGGCACACAGCAGGCGATGGATCTGAGCGGTGCCCACCCGGCAGGGGATGCATTTGCCGCAGGACTCATCCATGCTGAATTGCATGAAATATTGAACAATGTCGATCATGCTCGTTGTTTCATCGATGACAATCATGCCACCCGAACCCATGATCGATCCCAAGGCGTTCAAGCTCTCGTAGCTGACCGGAGTGTCCAGGTGTGCAGCTGGGATACACCCTCCCGAGGGACCGCCGGTCTGAATGGCTTTGAAGGCGTGACCGCCGGGGATGCCGCCACCGATGTCAAACACAATCTCGCGCAGGCTCATGCCCATGGGCACCTCGATCAGCCCGGCGTGCTTGATCTTGCCGGTGAGGGCAAAGACCTTGGTACCCTTGCTCTTATCCGTGCCCAGGGCGGCAAACCATTGGGGACCGCGCTCGATAATCTTTGGCACATTGGCGTAGGTTTCGACATTGTTGATCAATGTGGGGTAGCCCCACAGGCCTTTTTCCGCAGGGTAGGGGGGGCGGGGCCGGGGGATGCCGCGGCGGCCCTCGATCGATTCGATCAGGGCGGTTTCCTCGCCGCAGACAAAAGCGCCCGCGCCAAGGCGGATCTGGATATTGAGGTCAAAGTTGGAGCCGCAGATGGCGTGGCCCAGGAGATGCAAGCGTTCCGCATCTTGGATGGCGCGTTTGAGCCGTTGCACGGCCAGCGGATATTCGGCCCGTACATAAATGTACCCAGTATTGGCGCCAACCGCATAAGCGGCGATGACCATACCTTCCAACACGGCATGGGGTGTGCTTTCAAGAACGGATCGGTCCATGAAGGCACCGGGGTCACCCTCGTCGGCGTTGCAGACCAGATATTTTTTATCGCCCGCAGCCTTGGCCACGGTGGACCATTTTAATCCGGTGGGATAACCGGCCCCACCTCTGCCGCGCAGGCCACTCTCCTGAAGGTAACGAATAACGTCGCCCGGCCGCATTTCGGTAAAAGCGGTGAGAGCCGCGCTGTAGCCGCCCGCCGCGAGATAATCGTCGATACTGTCTGGATCGATTCGTCCGGACAGGGTCAGTACATTTTTGTGCTGGCGGGCAAAAAACGGCAGGTTCGGCGGTAGCAACAAACGGCGCACAGGTTTCTGGCCCAGGCACGCGATGATCTCACCGGCGTCTTCGGGGCGCACAGTCTGATAGGTAATTTCTCCGGGCTGAATCAGCACGACCGGCCCCAGGGCGCAGAGGCCCATGCAGCCAACTTTGCGCACCAGCACCCTGTTCCCCAAGCCCTTTTCGGCGATCATCCGTTGCAAGGCAGCGATGATTTCCCCGTTGCCGGGGCAACCCAGACCGGTGCAGACTAGGATGTGGTGGGCAAAAGCATCCAGATACTGCCGGCGCTCATTTGCATAACGGTTCAATTCCTCACGTCGCATCGCCCAGCCACTCCTTGATAATGGTGGTTGCTTCCTCAAAGCGCTTCTTGCCGACAATGTTTCCGTCCGGAACGATCACCGGCGCCAGGGCGCAAGCCCCGACGCAGCGTACCTCGACCAGGGAAAGCTGTCTATCCGGCGTTGTTTCGCCGGGAACCAGGCCGTAGTGGTCGCGCATCCAGCAAAGGATTCGATCGTTCCCTTTGACGTGGCAGGCGGTGCCGGTACATACCGCCAAGGTGTGGGCCCCTTTGGGCTTTAGACTAAAGTGGTTGTAAAAGGTGGCGACTCCAAACACCTTGGCGGGAGGTGTTTGGAGTCTGGACGAAATATAGGTCAGTGTCTCAGTGTCGAGATAGCCAAAGGCATCTTGAGCGGCGTGGAGGGTCTCGATGAGGGCGTCCGGGCGATAATCGTGGCGCTGCATAACCTGATCGATAATTTTCCACCGTCTGCTCTTTGCTGACGGCTGTTCGTGGATGCTTGAAGGCATGCAACCGTACCTCTTGGGAAAGGATGGGAAAATCAACACCGTCGTTCTATCCTTTCCTATTTTTTCGGTAGATGCAATCCTTCTTTTTTGTCGCTTCGGTTCACGGTCAGCGCTCCTTCCTTTCTATTTCGCACTTTAGTCTTCATATTTGTTATTTACATGAAAAAATAAGTACAAAAATGAATAAATAATTAATTGTCTCGGAATAATTTTTCAAAAATTTATAATTATTTATTTGAAATTTATAATAAAAAATATTTTTTCTTGAAAAGGCATGAATTTTGGATAAAGATACCATGATTGTCCGCATCCCTGGATTGAAGGTGAGGCAAAGAACAGTAACGGGTACAAAAAGGGGGCGAAGGGGAATGTGGATGCGGATATGGTCAACAATTGCGGCTTGAGAGAGTTTGGTTCGGTTAAGCAAAGGGGTTTTCAACAGGTCTATCGGGTTTACCGGTAAAAATTCAATCAACGGGGCAGGGGCGGGAACGCTAAATGGCTGCCTGAAAAGGAGTGATCCATGAAGTTTGTCAGTGCGATAATCAAACCCTTTAAGTTGAACGAGGTACGGGAAAGCTTGACAGCACTTGGCGTCAAGGGTGTGACCGTGACGGAGGTCAAAGGCTTTGGGCGCCAGAAAGGACATACCGAAATGTACCGCGGGGCTGAGTATGTTATCGAGTTTCTGCCGAAGTTGAAGGTGGAGGTGGCTATCGACGACAGCCAGCTCGACCAGGTTGTCGAGGGGATTAAAAAGGCGGCCTGCACCGACAAGATTGGTGACGGTAAAATCTTTGTTTTTGATCTTGAACATGTAATGCGCATCAGAACCGGCGAAACTGGGCCGGAAGCGCTTTGATCCAAAAGGAGCTCATCCATGAAAAAATCTACGTTTATCTTTTCGTTGGTGCTGATGGCCTTGGCTGTCGCGTTCGCTGGTCCCGCTTTGGCCGATACGGCCGCCCCTGTCCCTGATAAGGGCGATACCGCCTGGATGATCGTTTCCACCCTGCTGGTCACTCTGATGACTATTCCGGGCCTCGCCTTGTTTTATGGCGGTCTGGTCCGGAGTAAGAACATGTTGTCCGTGCTGATGCAGGTTTTTACCGTCTTTTCCCTCTGTGTTGTTCTCTGGGTTCTCTACGGCTACAGTATCGCCTTTACCGAAGGGAACGCATTTTTCGGTGGATTCGACAAAATTCTGCTCAAGGGCGTCGGGGTCGATTCGGTGGCCGCCACCTTCAGCAAGGGCGTGGTTATTCCTGAATTGGTGTATGTATTTTTTCAGGCTACCTTTGCCGCCATCACTCCTGCCCTGATCATCGGCGCCTTTGCCGAACGGATGAAGTTTTCGGCAGTGCTGGCCTTTATTGTCTTGTGGTTCACCTTTGCGTACTTGCCGATGGCGCACATGGTCTGGTATTGGGCCGGGCCGGATGCTTACACCGATGCCGATGCCGCGCTCAAGGCTGGGGCAACCGCAGGGTTTCTTTTTCAGAAGGGCGCGATTGACTTTGCAGGCGGTACCGTTGTCCACATCAACGCCGCTATTGCTGGTCTGATCGGCGCTTTCATGGTGGGCAAGCGGGTCGGCTTTGGCAAGGAATCCATGGCGCCGCATAGCCTGACCATGACCATGATCGGTGCCTGTCTACTGTGGGTCGGCTGGTTTGGTTTCAATGCCGGTTCTAACCTCGAAGCAACCGGTCTGGCCGCTTTGGCCTTCGGTAACACCATGACCGCCACCGCTGCTGCTGCCCTTTCCTGGACCTTTGCCGAGTGGATACTCAAAGGGAAACCCTCGATGCTCGGTGCTGCATCCGGGGCGGTTGCCGGACTGGTTGCGGTGACCCCGGCCTGCGGCTGGGTTGGGATTGGCGGCGCTTTGATCATTGGGTTGCTTGCCGGCGTCATCTGCCTCTGGGGTGTGAATGGTCTCAAGCGGATGCTCGGCGCGGATGACGCCTTGGACGTCTTCGGTGTGCATGGGGTCGGTGGTATGTTGGGGGCGGTTTTGACCGGCATCTTCGCCGATCCCGCTTTGGGCGGCGTCGGTGTCTACGACTATGTTGCCAATAAGGTCGCCGATTACTCCATCTCCACCCAAGTTATCAGTCAGCTCTGGGGTATCGGTACCACCATCATCTGGTCCGGTGTTGTGTCGATTGTAGCGTATAAATTGGTGGATCTGACCATCGGTCTGCGGGTGACTGAAGAAGAGGAACGAGAAGGCTTGGATACGGTCAGTCATGGAGAATCGGCCTATCATCATTGATGGACTTGCGATCCATAGTAGAATAATACGCAACTAGAATAATACGCAACGGGCACCGAACTGGTGCCCGTTGCGTTTTGTATAACGGATACAAGGGTGTTGGTTGGAATGGAGGGTTGAACAAGTTTTTTGCAATAACCGGTCAACTGGTTTATGATTTCCCTTCAATTTATGTGGACGAAACGATTTTTAAACCCACAAAGAACACTCTACCCGCAGGTGCATAATGATCAATAAAGTGATATTAATCGGTAATCTGGGGGCGGATCCTGAGATTCGCTACACCCAAGACGGCACGCCCGCTGCATCGTTCACGGTGGCAACCACGGAGAGGTGGAAGGGCAAGGATGGGCAGATGCAGGAACAGACTGAATGGCACAGGGTCACTGCCTGGCGGCGTCTTGCTGAAATCTGCGGTGAATATCTATCAAAAGGCTCCAGGGTGTATATTGAGGGGAAGTTGCAGACCAGGAAGTGGAAGGATCAGAGCGGCAATGACCGCTACACTACCGAGATCGTCGCTCGTGAGATGAAAATGTTGTCTCCTCGGACCACGGCAGGAGGGGGTGGTACGGGTGAGTATGGAGGCTCCGGTCAAGGATATGGTGGCGATTCCTTTCCAGAGCCGCCGCCCATGGGTGATGACGTCCCGTTTTAAATTTTAGAGTGCTGAGTATGAAGCATGGAGCCCGGATGGAGAATGAATCTGTCCGGGCTTTTTTTGTCTCTCTCTTGACAGTATGCGGCAAAAACATTTGCGCATGTCCCGCAGGATGGCTCAATGCCGCCGGCCCAGGGAAACAAGACGGAGCCATCTTCACCGCGACTTCAGATGTCATGTGGGGGGCCGACGAAACCAGATCTCACACTCTGCGGAGACTGGCTTGGCTCTTTACCGTAGTCGAATACAGGAGCGCCGAATGTGTCGGTTGGCATGTTGCCATAACAATATTAGGTAAGCAACCAGCTTTGCTGGTGGACTCCCAAAATTTGACGGTTCCGGGGAAATGGGGAAGAGAGGTGGCTGCCGTATGGCGCAAAGCAAGAACGGGTGCCCGCCTTTTCGCAAAACTATTTTTCTTGACAGATGGCACCTGTGCCGGTAATGAATAGCCGTTCATTTTCATTCTTTGTAGTAACCTACTGTTCACAGAAGGTTTACGTTTATTTTTCTATGTCTTAGGGAGAGGTCGGATTCATGGTGACGGAACTGGTACTTTCAGCAATGGCCCTGATTGGAATTGCTATTGTTATCCCGCTGTTCATGCTGGCGACAACGGTGATCGGCCCAAGAGCCGGCGGAAAAGAAAAGAACGAACCCTATGAAAGCGGCGTCAAGCGCATGATCGGGTTGGCGGAACAGAAGTTCAGCGTCAAGTTTTACCTGCTTGCTATTCTGTTCCTACTGTTCGACATCGAGGCGGTGTTCATGTATCCGTGGGCAGTGAGTGTTCGCGAGCTAGGTTGGTTCGGGTTCACGGAAATGGTTGTCTTCATGGTGCTGCTTTTGACTGGACTCATTTACATTCTTAAGAAAGGGGTGCTCAATTGGCGTTAGGATTAGAAGCAAGTCTGGGTGATACGG
>Ga0074197_1001383_pt1 | contig 20908 bp, 17 predicted proteins | sample EPASupsiteSAE305_FD_64526 | JGI IMG/M metagenome (GOLD analysis project Ga0074197, IMG submission 64526) | Bioremediated contaminated groundwater microbial communities from EPA Superfund site, New Mexico - SAE3-05 reassembly with SPADES | ecosystem: Environmental > Aquatic > Deep subsurface >...
TAGAACATCGCAACGCTTTTATCGGCTGAAGCAGATTTATTGTCAGTTTTGGATTTTCCAAAATAGAACTTTCCGTTATTTCCAACTCTATCCACACCGCTTCACACTCAGTCTCTTTTAGCATAGCTTTAAGAGTCTTTATAAAATCCAGATGAACGAGTTGACGAGCAGAGATATTTATGGCAACTCTGCCCTTTAATATCCCAAGCTCATGCCAACTCTTAAGAGTCTTAAATCCGCTTCTGAGCACAAAACTTCCTATATCTATGATTAATCCGCTTTTTTCTGCCAATGGTATAAATATATCCGGAGGTATCATTTTACCTTGGTGCCTCCAGCGTAAAAGAGCTTCTAAACCTACTATTTCTTCGCTCATCGAATCGTTTTGAGGCTGAAAGTAGAGTTCAAGCTCTTCGTTTTTGATTGCCTGTTTGAGATTTGTCACCATTTGCGTATAAGAGATGGCATCTTTTTTAAATTGTGAGTGGTAAAAGCTAAATCTGTTTTTTCCCATTTTCTTAGCGTTATACATTGCCGCATCCGCTTCTTGATAGAGATCTTCCATAGTTTTGGCATTATCGGGAAAAATGCAAATTCCAGAGCTTGCAGTAATATAAATATTTATGAGATCTATCGTAAAAGGATTGCTAAATTTATCAAGCAGTTTTTGCATAAAAAAAGTTATCTCTTCTTTATCGCCATAGTTGAGAATTATTCCAAACTCGTCACCGCCCATGCGGGATATAAAAGCACTAGAGTCAAAAACTTCTTTAAGAACATTGGATATTTCAAAAAGAAGTTTGTCTCCAAAACGATGACCATATGAATCGTTTATCATTCCAAATTCATCAAGATCTATAAAGATCAAGCAAAACGGCGAATTTTCAGAGCATTTGGCAGTTAAAACTTCACTGATATGCAATCTGTTCGGTAAAGAAGTTACCACGTCCAAATGTGAAAGTTTATAAAATTTTTCTTTTGATTTTAAAAGATACGATTCATATTTTTTTTGAGTGCTAATATCTCTTGCTATTCCAAATACCCCGAATGCTTTATTATCTTTGTCTAAAAGAGGACCTTTCGTAGTCAAAAAAGTTTTTTCAATACCGTCTTTTGATACAAAGAACTCCTCTTTCGTATCTATTTGAAAACTACTTAAAAATATCTTGTCTTCCTCTTTTATTTTAGCGGCATCTTGAGGTGCGAAAATGGCATCATCACTATTTCCCAAAACATTTTCTACTTCCAAATGCAACATTTTTGATGCGCCCTCATTGAATATTATATATTTTCCGTCTAAGTCTTTTGCGAAGATGGCATCAGGCGAGTTGTTTATGATTGTTTTTAAAATTTTGTCATATCTCAAAAGCTCTATTTCAGAAGCTTTTACAATCTCTCTAGTCTGATCAAGCGTCTCTTTTGTTTTGTGGTATTTTTTAATTTGTTCAAGACTTTGGGTATATCGGCTATGTATAATATGGAAAATTTTATAGCTTAATAAAAATAGAATTCCGGTGGTTACAAAGACAAAAAACCATCCTTTATACATCTGTAATATTGCGATCTCATTTGGATTATGCGATAGAGCGGCAACGGCAAGATCAGATAAAATTATCCAGAATATACCGGCAATGAAGTAGATAGCAGAGATAAAAAACGCATTCTTAAAGCTTTGTGAACTTAAAGTCGACATTTTACAAATTCCTTCACTTGGCTTTTTTTTAAAGATACTATTATACATTAATGTATTGAAAGATAAATTTTGTTTTTATCATACAAAAAGTTACATTTAATATTTTATTTTTAACGTATTTTCATTTTATGACACATTTGAGACAAAAAAGGTATATAATTATCACAATGTCTAGGGTTTTAAACCGTTATAAAAGTTGTGATAAATTACAATACAAAAAAAAGTGGGGGGGGGAAGGATGATGTTTATGTTTGGAAATAAAAAAAATCGTTCTGATGAACAGATAGCAAATTTGCAAAAAGAGTTGGAATCGTTAAGATCTCTTTATGATTCTGCCAGTAGAGAGAATGAAGATTTAAAAGAGCAAATGAAAGATGTTAAAAATATTGTCGAAGACAATAAGCTAAAAAAGGCACTTACTGAAAATCTCTCTACCGGATGTATAAAAAATATTTCAAAAATTCAAGAAAGCTTGCAAAGCAATATCAAATTTTTGGAAGATATAGGCGCCTTGACGGTTGATAATGAAAATTTTATGCTTGATATAAGAGGCAATGCTAACTCTATTTTTAACACCGATTCAATTATTCAAATGGCAAACGAGTTAAGACATACCGCCGAAAATTTAAACGGAAGCGTAAGTGCGATATCTGAGGTTATAAATCTTATAAAAGATATATCGGATCAAACAAATCTGCTTGCGTTAAATGCGGCGATCGAGGCGGCTCGTGCCGGAGAGCATGGAAGAGGATTTGCCGTTGTTGCCGATGAAGTAAGAAAACTGGCGGAGAGAACCCAAAAGGCGACTTCTGAAGTTGAGATAAATATAAATACGCTAAAACAAAATTCTCACATCATGCATGCGGAGAGCGAAAAGCTAGAAGATGAAGCTATGACGGCTTCAAAAAGCCTAGATACATTTAAGGTGGAGCTAGATGAGCTGCTTGAAAATACCAAAACTATAAAAGAGGAAAACCTGCACGCTCAGCATCAGCTTTTTATAAATTTGGCAAAGCTGGATCATGTGCTTTTTAAAGTAAATACTTATGACGGTGTTTTCAACGATAAAAATATAGAGCTTTCAAATCATCATAACTGCAGATTTGGAAAATGGAAAGAGGGAGCGGGCAAAACAGTATTTGGAAAAACAAAATCATATGCTATGATAGACACTCCTCACTCAATCGTACACTCAAACGCTATAGCAGCGATAGAGTGTGTTAAAAAAGGAAGCTGTTTACAAGATATAAATAAAGTGATAGGCTATTTCTCAGAAGCTGAAAATGCCAGCAATGAACTCTTTGACATACTTGACAATATGCTTCATGAAGTAAAGTAAATCTCGCTATACTTCTCTCTTCAACTATATTAGCCGCTTAGGGTATTGAGCTAAAGACAACCTAAGGGCAATACAAACGGATATTCTAAATCAACTGATTGCAAAAAATTTTATTGTATGTAAATACAACAAGAAAAAATATGAACCAAAAAACAATAGTGCAACAAAGCGTAAGATCAAACTTTTGCAACCTTAGCGAGGGTGCGCCTGTCTCTTATGTTTTGATAGACAAACGACTCTTAAAAGTCGGAGATCATATAAATTTCAGCCTATTTTTCAACGATGCGTTGACTCATATGTCACTTTTTTTACAAAGTGACACGGTGATAGATGAAGAGCATAGAAGAAAACTAAAAGAGATAGAAAGACTCTATGTGCATCAAGATGAAAAGAGCGAGTATGAAACTTTTGTGGAAGAAGAGCTTCAGCGTACGGTTGAAGATGAATCTCTCTCACTGGATGAAAAAGTGGATATTATCTACTCCTCTACTTCTCAGTTGACGGATTCGCTTTATAAAAATCCTGACGCGCTTGAGAATGTACAGCGTTCAAAGAAGATTATAGAACCTATTATGGAGACAATCTTTCACAATGAAAAGACCATAAAATCATTTATCAAGATAATCGGTTACGACTATTACACTCATACTCACTCCCTTAATGTAAGCATTTACGCACTCTGTCTGGGTTCGGAGATGGGCTTGGATGAAAAAAAGCTGAATGACTTAGGATGTGCCGCTTTGTTGCATGATCTCGGCAAAAGCGGTATTGAACACAATATAGTCAACAAACATGGAGCTTTAAGCCAAGACGAGTTTGAGAAGATGAAAAAGCACCCTTCTCTTGGGTATGAGATTGCATTAAATATCGGCATAAAAAATAAAGACATACTAGACGGTATCAGACATCATCACGAAAAACTTGACGGCAACGGCTATCCTGATGGGCTTAAAGACAAAGAGATTACGCTTTTCCCTCGTATAATAGGTGTATGTGACGTATTTGACGCATTGACGACAAAACGCTCCTATAAGGCGGCCATTCACTCTTATGATGCCATCTATATAATGAAGACACGCATGCCCAAACATCTCGATATAAACATTATAGATACGTTTATTAAAATGCTTCATGATTAAGTTAATGCGCTTCTTAGGGTTGGGGGCGTTCAAAAACTATATAATAACTAAACGTTTTTTGCCAACACCAATGACATTATCTGTGAATTAATTGAGTTGATTTTATCTTGTAATGATAGTTTTTCGTCTTCTGATGCTGTTGGAAGCTTCGCTTCTGTAGACTTTAATAGCTCTTGAAGTTTTTCTAATCTTGCATCACTTGATCCCGTACTGTTAGTGTCTTTATTTTTATATAAATTCATACCTTGCAATTTATTTAAGCTGTTTATTGTAGCCGAAACTCCATCTAAAGTCTCTTTATCCGTTATAATCGCCAAATCAATTTGAGAAATTAAACTGCTTTTTCCGTTTTCAAAAAGAAAAAAACTACTCTTTTTCATAGCACCAAGTAGCTCATTTGATGAACTTTTTATCTCAAAAGGGGTAGAAATATCTCCTAAAAAGATAGCTCCTATACCAACTTCTTCAATTGCTATTAATTCATTTTTATTTTCTGTTTTTTGCCAAATTTTTAGTTTATCAAAAATATTATCATTCTCATCTATCCAGCCATTTTTATCATCATCATAACCTCTTAACTCCTCGAATCCATCGCCACTTTTTGCACCGAAAAGTTCACCGCCATCATCTACATTATTATTCTCATTTTTATCAAATGCTAGAAAAGCACTCTCTTTTTCTAACATAGAAATTTGCTCATTTGTTCCATCTATGTCAATATCAAAAGAGAATTTTTTTGAGCTTAGAGAAGGAAGTACACCACTCATATCAAGTATAAGTGGATCCCATAGCTTTGTAATATTACTAAAATTTATTTGTGGGGCTTTTACTTGTTCTACAAAACTTCTAGATAGTGAGACATTTAAGTCTAGCTCAATTTTTTTATCTTCAGTTTTCACAACAGCATTTGTTTCAAATTTAAGGGCTTGTGCTTCGGTATACACAGTATTAAGTCCAAGATTACTACCAAGCTTAACTTTTTTATTTATACCCTCTAACAGTGATATGCTTAAATTTTTGATAGTGGAATCTTCACCGCTATTTTGAACGGAAACTAAATTTTGAGTGATACCATCGCTATCTAATTCATTACTCTTAAAGCTGCCTAAAGAAGAATTTCCGATTTTTGTTTCAACAACACTAACATCCTCTTGTTTTTGAGAATTTTTATAGCTAAAGTAATCTGCGTTAGAATAAACAGTATAACCACTAATTTTCATAACAAAGAATCCCCTATCTTTTCAATAAAAAACAAAATCGACTAATTTATTTTTTTTTGAAATAAAATGTAGTTGTAGCTTTTAAATAATTTATAAAAGAGGCTATTTTTTAAATAATAAGTATATGATTTTTCTTTTGACAGACTAAATAATACAGCGAATTCTTTTAAATAAAACTCGATATACTTGCAAAAAATAAACAGATGAGAGATTTGTGAAACTTCCAAAGGGCTTTGGCAAAAACTACTTTACTTTAAGAGCGATTACGGCGACTTCTAACCAAGTAACGCTAAATGCGACTGCATCAAGAGTGCAAAGTTTTCACATGTTAAATTTTCAGGGTGACGAGCCGGATGCAGAGCTAGAGGAAGAAGATCTTGCCGCCACGCTTTGCACGGGGGAACTCTCCCTAAAACCTTGTCATTGTAACTGTTACTACTTAAGACGCACAAAAAAAACACTCCGACTATGCCCATCCCAAAAGCTTGATTTCAACTACTTTAAAACCCTAAACAATGCTATTTCTCCGCCACTTCTTTAACTTTTTTATCACGCCAAAAATAAAACTTACGGAAAAAAAACAATGAAAAAAAAGATACTTTTATCGCTTCTGGCTTCAACCATATTAGTCGCTCAAGATATTGAGCTAAAACCTCTGCAGATAACTTCAACGGCAATACAAACCGATGAGCTAAAATCAACAGATGCGGTTGAGATCTACATGAGCGAAGATATACAAAAGGCACATGTTCAAAATCTTTATGAGTTTTTAAATCAGCAAACATCCGTTATCGCAATGCCCTCTTACGGAAATCCGTTTTCTCAAAAACTAGATATGAGGGGATACGGCATTGAAGACGGTTATCAAAATATCATAGTAACGCTTGATGGCAGAAAAATAAACAACATAGATATGATAGCTCCGCTTTTAGGCTCAATCTCTACGTCTTGCATAGAAAAAATAGAGATTATAAAATCCGGCGGTATCGTCATAGGCGGCGACGGGGCAAATGCGGGCGTTATAAACATCACCACCAAAAAGAACAACGATAAAGAGTTAAGCATATATGGCGGAAGCTACAAGACTTTAGGAGGTGCATTTTATCTGGGTCACGGCGATGAAAAACTCTCACTCTCCGCCAGCGGTGAAGCACAAAAAAGCGATGGAATCCGACATATAAACAGTAGCACGGAGAGGGATGAGAAGAAACTCTCCACCGTAGCATTTAATGCAGCGTATCTGCCTATTGACAAGGTTGAGCTAAGAGCAGGAGCGGCAACGGCTCAGGTAGATGTAATATACGCAAGCTATTTGACGCTTGATGAGTATAATGAGGATGTAAAACAAGCAGGAGCCACAAACTGGGGAGCAACTGAGCAAAAATTTGACACGGATGCCATAAATGCAGGCGTTAGCTACTATGCAAATCAAAAGTTGTCTCTGCATGCAGACGCAAGACATGAAGAAAAAAGATCCACTTATATAACCTACTCTTCCATTGCCGATTATGACTACGACTCTGCAAAAATGAGTGTCGATTTTAAAGATGATTTTTTCAGCATAAGCTTCGGAGTCGATATGTTTGAGGGAAAAAGAGATTCACATGCGAATAGTTATGCGATTGCGAACGAGACAACAAAAGAGAATCTGGCATCATTTGTCATGAGCAATTTTAACTTTGGCAACCACTCCATAAAAGCCGGGGCAAGAATTGAAAAGATAGAGTACGGATATGACGATGCTCTTAGTAATCTAAAAGACGACTATTCGCTCTTGGGATCAGAACTGGGCTATAACTATGCTTTAGACAAAAAAAGCTCGGTTTTTCTAAACTATGCACATGCGTATCAAGCTCCCGATATTGACAGATTTTTTAACAAAGATTGGCTTGGAAACGTGAGTTTCAACGGTTTTATAGATCCCATGAAAACAGACAGTTTTACACTTGGATATAACAATATCACCTCAAAAAACAAGTTTAAGATCTCGCTTTTTTACATAGATCTAGAGGATGAGATCTACTACTATGCAGATCCATCTTATATAAGCTCAAAAAATACGAACATAGACAAATCACATAAATACGGTTTTGACGTTTATGACAAATTTATCATCTCCGATATATTTAATCTTGCTCTAAACTACAACTATGTCAAGGCTAAGATAGACGAGGAGATGCAAAACGGTGAAAACTATGCAGGCAAAAACCTGCCGGGTGTCTCAAACCATAATGCAAAAGCGACTCTAAGTTATCTGCCGACTTCAAATATTGCTTTTGCGCTGACTCAAAGCTACCGTTCTAAAGCTTATGCGGCAAATGATTTTGAGAACAATTTTGCTCAGAAGCAAGATGCCTACACATCCACCGATATATCGGCTACCTACACAAAAGATACTTTGGAACTTTTTGCTAAAATAAACAATCTGTTTAACCAAAAAAACGGTTTATGGGTAGAAGACAATGCGATTTATCCGGTAGATTTTACGACGACTGCAATGGCAGGATTAAAACTGAAATTTTAAAAAAAGGCGAGTATGAAAACTATTTTTTTAACACTGCTTTTTATACTCTCGCTTGAGGCAAAAGAGAGGGTTGTCTCTCTTAGCCCGTCCATAACGGAGATAGTCTTTGCGCTAAAAAAAGGAGAAGATCTGGTTGCGGTAAGCGACTATTCGCTTTATCCCAAAGAGGCGCAAAGTCTGCCTGTTATCGGGAGTTATCTAAATCCGCACCTAGAAAAAATCATATCTCACTCCCCAACTTTGGTTTTAGCACAAGATTTTAACAAAGAGATTTTGGAAAATATGCGGCAATTCGGCATAAAAACGTTGATGTTAAAACTACAAACCATAGACGATATAAAAAGTTCGATCATAAAGCTGTCAAACGAATTAAAAGCCGATCCCAAAACTCTCATAGATGAGATAGATGATGCAATCAAAAACACTCCAAAGAGTAAAACTCCTCATAAAGTGATGATTGTTTACGGACTGCATGAAGATCTTAGAAGCGGCATCTACATAGCCGGCAATGACATATTTTTTAACGACATCATCTCTTTATGCAACAACACTAACGCATACACCTCTAACCAAACTAACCAACCTGTTTTAAGTTATGAAAATGTTATAGCTCTAAATCCCGACCAGATTATCATACTCCATTCACGTGCCTCAAATCCGCATGTAAACGAGCAAAAAGCGTTGAGCGTGTGGCACTCAATTCCTACTAACGCAAGTAAAAACAGACGTATAACTGTCGTAGACGAGAGCTACATCAATATACCCTCACACAGAGTCGCTCTAACGATTAAGAGACTTTGCGAAGAGATGAGCAGATGATAGAACTTAGATCTCTCTCATGCAGTTACTCTAAAGAGGACATTTTAAAAGATATAGATCTCTTTATCCCCTCGCATTTGACTATTTTAGGTGCAAACGGTTCGGGTAAAAGTACGCTTGTTCGCTGTATCTGCTCTTTGACAGAGTACGACGGAGAGATAGTTATAGATGAGGCAAATGTAAAAAATCTATCAAATCTCGATAGAGCAAAAACACTCTCCTATATTCCCGCAAAACTCGAAATTTACGACTCTTTTATAACGTTATACGATTTTATTCTGCTTGGAAGATTTGCTTACAAAAAAACTTTTTTCGAATACTCCAAAGAGGATAAGAAGATAGCGGATGAGAAAATAGGCATTTTAGGGCTTGAACACTTAAGAGATCACACATTAAGTTCTCTAAGTTCGGGGGAGCAACAGCTTGCCATGATCGCCGCCGCACTTTGCCAGCAGAGCAAAATAATCATATTTGACGAACCTAGTGCAAATCTAGATCCGCACAACTCAAAAATAATCGCTAACTATATAAAAAAGCTAAAAGAGACGCATCAAGTGATCCTGATCACTCACGATCTGCATCTGGCACACTACGTAGATAGCGCTATAGCTTTTATAAAAGATAAAAAAGTCAGCCTGTACGATAACGGTTTTTTCAACGACGATGTTTTAAGAGATCTCTACGGAGTAGAATTTCATTCGATGGCATTAAAATATGAGTAGATTTTTTATTTGGATATTTTTTACCGCCGTTTTTATAGCCTCGCCGTTTGTCGGTGCGGTAGATCTAAATGTAAAGGAGATCTTGGATTTTGGAACTCTTAGCTCCTCTATCTTCTTTGACATCCGCCTGCCTCGTCTTCTTTTTGCTTTTTCTGCAGGATCAATCCTCGCTCTTAGCGGACTTCTGTTTCAAACTCTATTTCGCAATGCGCTTATGACTCCTTACACTCTTGGCATCTCAAGCGGCGCAGTTTTGGGAGCGGGAATCGCCATAAAACTTGGACTTGGAAGTTTGATTTTGGGCATAACGGCTGTTAATCTCTTTGGATTTTTAGGAGCTGCTTTTACGGTAGCACTTCTTCTTTACCTTTCAAAGTTTTTAAAAAATGCACAACATGAGTCGATTCTGCTTTTGGGAATCGCTCTATCGCTTTTTTACACCTCCGCTCTTATGATAATTTTTTATCTGGGAAACGCTGTTCAAAACGATATGCTCATCCGTTTCACTATGGGATCTTTGTCGGTTATAGGATGGCAAAGTCCCGTTGTTATGGGGTTTATCGCTGTTGTTTTGACGGCAGTGATCTATATTCACAGATTTGAGCTTCAGCTTTTAGGCATATCAGACGAGAGTGCAAAACTAAAAGGGCTAAATACGAAAAGAACGACTTACATACTTCTTGGCATCTCCTCTTTCGCTATCGGCATGCTTGTGAGCATTAGCGGACCTATCGGCTTTGTGGGACTTATAACGCCTCATATCGTCTCAAAAATCTACCCATCAGCCGTAAACGGGCGAATTATAAAAACTGCACTATTTGGCGGTTTTTTTCTTGTTTTTTGTGACACAATTACACGAAGCATACAAACGCAAAGCGAACTGCCTATCGGAATAGTCACGGCGCTCATCGGCGGACCGTTTTTTATATATCTTATCATCAGGAAAAAATAGTGAATCTCTTATCAAAAACCGCTCCCTTGGAGGAGTCAATCTTAAAAATGCAAAAAGTTTTGGAAGATGTATGCTGTAAAACTACGTTTTCTAAAACCAAACATCCTCTGCAAAACTGCTACTCCGTAAATCTAAGCTCACATGAAGCGCCAAATCATATCTACTCAAACGGAAAAGGCATCATAGAAGAGGCGTCTATCGCGAGTGCTTTAGGCGAGTATATCGAGCGGTTGCAGACTAACAATTTTTTCAGCGATTTTTATCTTGGCGGTAGAAAACATTATCCCGATGAAGTGCATTTTGAGTTTGGAAGCGACTATCTAAGCGATGAGCTTTTTGATATCTATGATCCAAACAGAGAACTTAGCGGCGAAGATCTGATGGACTATAACAGCGATTTTGAGGATAAAATAGTATCTGTACCTTTTATAAAATATTTTAGCGGCGAGAGAGTCTATTTTCCTATAAACATTTTAAACAATCTCTACACAAGCAACGGACTTGCAACCGGAAACACTCCAAAAGAGGCGCAGGTTCAAGCACTTAGCGAGATATATGAGAGATATGCAAAACTGCAGATTATCAAAAACGGTTATGCTCTGCCGAAATTTCCAGATGAGAGAGTCAAATCGTTTCAAAGAGTTTATAGCGATGTAGTGGCTCTTAGATCTGAGGGCTATATCGTAGAAGTGCTTGACGCATCGCTTGGCGGAGTGTTTCCGGTTACGGCAATCTCTCTGATAAACCCGAAAAACTCGTCGCTTTTCGTGTCGTTTGGATCTCATCCCATGCTTGAAGTGAGTCTTGAGAGAACGATGAGCGAGCTTATGCAGGGGCGTAATTTAGACGAGCTTGATGCGTTTGAGATCCCGACGTTTGATATGAGCATAGTATCGGATAGTTTCAATTTGGAGTCCCATTTCATCGACTCAAACGGAAAACTCGGATTTGCTTTTTTAAGCTCTAAAAAGAGTTTTGAGTACAAATCATGGGGATATAGCGGAGAAGGAGCGGATGAGGAGTTTGACTTTTTAGTCAAAATTGCCAAAGATATGCAAAAAGAGATCTTCATCCGAGAGTACGACTATCTTGGATTTTACTCTTGCCAGATACTCATCCCGAGCATCTCAGAAGTTTATCCGATGGAAGATCTTATCTATAACAACAAAAACAGCGGAAAAAAGATCCGTGATATGGTTTTAAACTTTAGAGAGTGCGAGGCAGAGGAGATCTTAGATCTCATCGAAGGACTTGACGAATCACTTGACATGGGAAAATATATAGGCGTTATCTTTAAAGAGAACTTTACGATGGCAGAGTTTAAAGCGCAGATCTATCTGCTCTTAGGCGAGAATGAACAGGCGTTGGAGCTTTTGCAAAATAGTGAGAATAAACTTGGACATGTTGTCGCAGAACTTATCCGCATGGATGAATACGGCGAAAACTTCAGGGAGTACAAAGAGGCGCTGTTTAATGTTTTCACTCAGGAGAGAGTCGAGAAGGCAAGAGGTATTCTTGCGGGCGAAGAGTTTTTTATAGATACGGCGTTTCATAACGACTACCGTAACGTGTTAGCTATGTACGACAGGCTAGATCTTAAAAAGAGGAGCATGGTTTTATGAGTTACGAAGAGTGGTTTGAAGCACACGGCGCAAAACATAAAAAAATCGTCGATAAGCTTGTAGCAAAAGGGCTTGGTGAAGATGAGATAATCGACTATTTTGAGTATGAAAATATGGCAAAAGAGGAGATAGATTTTTGTCCGCTTTACAAAGATAACAAGAAATGTCACGATATGGAGAAATTAAACTGCTACCTTTGCGGATGCCCAAATTTCAGATTTGACGATAAGGGGCTTGATGAGTATAACGCTAAAAAGATTCTCAGCAAATGCGATATAAACAACGGTTCTAAGCTCTCACATGGCGGTTTTATCCACCAAGATTGCTCAAAATGCACGGTTCCTCATCATAAGGCTTATATGAAAAAACATTTCTCTTTAGAGTGGAGCGAAATTATGAAAGAGTGTAAAGTAACTAAGTAGGAATATTATATACTCCGACATCAGATAAGAGGAGCTAAAAAATGAGTGAAATTACAATTTGGCATAATCCAAAATGCTCAAAATCCCGTGAGGCGATGGAGATCTTAAAGAGCGGCGGATATGAGACTAGCGTAGTTAAGTATCTGGAAGATTCCCCTGCCGAGATGCAAATTAGAGAAGTTTTAAAAATGCTTGGCGTATCTGCAAGAGAACTTATGAGAACAAAAGAGGAGTTATATACAGAGCTGAATCTAGCAGATGAGCTTGATGAAGATAAGCTGATTTTAGCAATGGTTAAACACCCAAAACTTATTGAACGACCCGTGATTATTAAAGGCGATAGAGCAATTATCGGACGACCTGCCGAGAAAATTATAAAATTTTTAAATGAGTTTTAAACTGCTAATATGAGTCATAAAAATTTATATAAAAGGTTCTAACCTTTCAACTTTAGTTTGTTATGTTTTAGGTAGAATTGATAAAAATATTTTTAAAGTTTAAATATTGTCTATATTTCAAGCTTCAATCCTCAAAACATATAAACAAGATGAATCTTTAGTTGCAAAACGTTGGAGTGCTTATCAAAACTATTTGGCAAAAATAGAGTTTATAAAAACAGTAAAAGAAGAAAAATACCAAGACAGTTTTCTGCACGATATCTTTGAGTACTACTAACTTGACTTTTAAAAAGGAAATAATATGAACAAGGTTATAAAATTAACGGAACCAGATGGTTTAAACTTCAAATTTTATCATTAAGAGAATTATTACTAAAAGAAAAAAATTATTATTAAGTAAAATATTATATAATTATTGCATTATAAAAAAAGGAGTAGTTTATGGGGAAATGTCCAATCACAGGTTTAGGTGGAGGAAATCCATCTGCGGGAAATAAAGGAACTTATAACAAAGAGTGGTGGCCAAACCAACTCAATCTCAAAATTCTCTCACAACATTCAAACAAAGTAAATCCTTTAGGGGAAAAGTTTGATTATAAAAAAGAGTTTTCAAAGCTAGATTTTCAAGCTTTGAAAAAAGATTTGATTCATTTAATGACCAACTCACAAGAGTGGTGGCCTGCGGATTATGGACACTATGGACCGCTCTTTATCAGAATGGCTTGGCATAGTGCTGGAACTTACAGAACAGGCGATGGAAGAGGAGGAGCGGCAACTGGCTCTCAAAGACTCGCACCCCTCAATAGCTGGCCCGACAATGGAAATCTTGATAAAGCCAGACGACTTCTTTGGCCAATCAAACAAAAATATGGCAACAAAATCTCTTGGGCAGATTTGATGATATTAGCAGGAACAGTTGCACTAGAAGATATGGGGCTGAAGCCATTTGGTTTTGCAGCAGGTCGTGAAGATGTATGGGAGCCAGAAGAGGATATCTACTGGGGAAGTGAGGATAGATGGCTAGGAGATGCAAGATATGACAATAAAGAGAATCGCAATGCCCTTGAAAATCCTCTTGCTGCTGTACAAATGGGGCTTATTTATGTCAATCCAGAAGGTCCAAACGGTGAGCCAAATATCTTAGAATCAGCAAAAGATATACGAGAAACTTTTGCAAGAATGGCTATGGGAGACAGTGAAACTGTAGCTTTAATAGCAGGTGGACATACTTTTGGAAAATGTCATGGAGCTGGAGATGCTTCAAATGTTGGCAAAGAACCAGAAGCTGAGGGGCTGATAGCTCAAGGGCTTGGATGGCTTAGCAAATTTTTAAGCGGCAAAGGAGATGATACTATCACAAGTGGAATCGAAGGTTCATGGACAGCAAATCCGACAAGATGGGACAATGAGTATTTTGATATTCTTTTTGGATATGACTGGAACTTAGAAAAATCTCCTGCTGGTGCTTGGCAATGGACTCCAATAAGCCCAAAAGAGGAGCATCTAGCACCCGCTGCTCACAATACAAACAAAAAAGTCAAAACCATCATGACCACAGCAGATTTGGCACTGAGAATGGATCCTATTTATGGAGCTATTTCAAAAAGATTCCATGAAAATCCGCACGAATTTGCAGATGCTTTTGCCAGAGCTTGGTTTAAATTAACGCACAGAGATTTAGGACCAAAAAGCAGATATCTTGGACCTGAAGTACCTGCGGAAGATTTGATTTGGCAAGATGTTGTTCCAAAAGCTAATTATGAAGTGATAGAAGATTTTGATGTAAAAAATTTAAAAGAGAAAATTTTAGCTTCAGGACTTAGTGTATCAAGCCTAGTCAAAACTTCATGGGCGAGTGCTTCAACTTATAGAGACTCAGATAAACGAGGTGGAGCAAACGGTGCTAGAATACGACTTGAACCACAAAAATCTTGGGCTGTAAATCAAGCAACGCATCAAGTTATCAAAAAACTTGAAGAGATTAAAGAGGAGTTTGATAGATTAGGAGCAAAAAAAATCTCCTTAGCAGATTTGATAGTTCTAGGGGGAGCAGCAGCGATTGAAAAAGCTTCTTTAGATGCTGGAACAGAAGTAATCGTTCCCTTTACGATTGGAAGAGTGGATGCTTCGCAAGAGCAAACTTTCGCTCCATCTTTTGAACATCTTGAGCCAATTGCTGATGGTTTTAGAAATTACCAAAAACAAAAATATGCAGTAAGTGGCGAAGAACTCTTAGTCGACAAAGCACAACTTTTAGGTCTCACTGCTCCACAAATGACAGTTTTAGTAGGTGGAATGAGAGCTTTAGGAGCGAACTTTGATGACACATCTCTGGGAATTTTTACGCAAAAGGTTGGTGTTCTTACAAATGATTTTTTTGTGAACCTTTTAGATATCAATACAATATGGGAAGCAAAAGATGAAGATGAAGAGGAGTTTCTTGGAAAAGACAGAAATTCTGGTGAACTTAAATACACAGCGAGTAGAGTAGATTTAGTATTTGGTTCAAATTCACAACTTCGAAGCATAGCTGAAGTGTATGGACAAGCTGACGCAAAAGAGAGATTTATCAACGATTTTATCATTGCTTGGAACAGAGTGATGAATGCGGATAGATTTGACCTTCTCTCATAAAACCCCATGTTTATAGGCAACAAAATATGCTGCTTATAAACTCTTTGGATTCATAAACCTATCTTTATAGGTGCAATTACTTTATGGCGAACAAGCCTTTCTATCATTGCTAAAAGTATAAATCAAACCTTAAATAACCTACCTACTTTAAAAAGCATAAAAGAGTTAAAAGTTAAATCGGATAAAATTTCTCCGATTTAAAAATACTAGAGGGTAACGCTCTCTTACCAAAGGATACAAGATGAAAAACATCATTTTACTAATCGCTCTTACATTAGGTGCTTTACAAGCTGACAACATCGTAACATACGACACAAACAACGGTAATACGGAAGTTAGCAAACCTAACCATCCAAGCCAAGATCTTTACTAATCTTGACTTTACGCTCCATCCGATCTTGGATGGAGTTTTTCTTCTCTCTTTTCAAATACAAATCTTTCTCAAAAACCTCACTTTTTTGTTTCGTTTGATAAAATTTCAAAATGAAAACTAAAAAAACACTCTTTATCGGCGGCATCAAAAGCGGAAAATCACTAAATGCCGAAATATACACGCTTAAAAATTCAGTTCTAAAACCTATCTATCTGGCTACAACCGAATTTACGGACGACGAGATGCTGTGCAGAGTCGACGAGCACAAACTTCAAAGAAGCCAAAAATTTGAAACGATAGAAGAGCCTCTAAAACTTTATGAAACGATCTCAAAACAAAAAAGCGCCGTTTTAGTCGAGTGTGTCAGCATGTGGATAAACAATATGCTCTATCACGGATTTGGTTTTGTTGAAATAAAAAAGGAGTTGGAAGCTGTTTTGTCGCTTGAAACAACTGTGGTTTTTGTTTTAAACGATGTCGGATGCGGGATCATTCCCGATAATGCTCTTGCTCGGGAGTTTGTAGATATCAGCGGAAAACTCTCTCAGCTTATCGCGGCTCATTGCGACAAGGTTTATCACACGATCGCCGGCATCTCCACGAGGATAAAATGAGAAACATATTTAAAGGTTTTGCCCTTGCAATCTCGATGTTAACAACCGTTCCTTTTTTTAAGATCCATGATTTTTACAAAGGTATCAACGGTTATGCCGTTATGTTTTATCCTCTTGTAGGTTTTATCTTAGGCACTATTTTATGGGGTTTACACTCGCTTTTAGATCCTTATGTTGCCTCAACGCATTTAGCCGTTATTATTTTTGCTCTTTGGGTTTTACTCACGGGCGCGCTTCATCTTGACGGTTTTAGCGATACCGTGGACGGTTTGTACGTTTCAAAAGAGAGAGCCTTAGAAGTTATGAAAGATCCTCATGTCGGCGGAATGGGGATGATTATAAGTGCTACTTTTTTGATCTTAAAAGCATCTTCGCTTACGGTATTTGAAGCTTTTTATCTTTTGCCTCTCGTGTTGCTTCTCTCAAGACTAAACGCAGTTTTGGCAATCTACTTCTATCCGTATATAAGCCAAAACGGAATGGGCGCTTTGGCAAAAGAGGAGTTTACAAAGCCGCAGATGCTTACCGCACTTTTTTACTCGTTTTTGGCTCTTTTACTTTATAACAAACTGCTCTTGCTTGTTAGCGCTTTGTTAGTTTTATTTGTTATAAAAAGCTTTTTCATCAAAAGATACGGCGGTTTTAGCGGCGATATCTACGGATTTTTGATTGAACTAACGGAGCTGATTTTGCTAAATGTTATTCTGTTTGGTCTGGCTGTATGAAGCTGACTCTTGTTCGCCACGCCGAAGTCGAGGAGAGATACCAAAACTGCTACAACGGGCATAACGAGATAGGTCTTTCCAAAAAAGGGCTTGTGCAGGCAAAAAAGCTTGCAAGAAAACTTGATATTTTAGAGTTTGATGCTGTTTTCTGCTCGGATCTTCCTCGTGCAAAAGAGACGTTAAAACACTCGTCGCATGCAAAAAACGCTCTCTATACCGATAAACTCAGAGAAAAATCATGGGGCAAGCATGAAGGGCTTAGTTTTGATGAGATTATCGCGCAGGGCGAGATAGAGTACGTAAATTTTTTGCAGTGGATAGAGTCGCTTGGGGGCGAACCGCACAAAGAGTATGTAAAAAGAGTGGAAGCGTTTTTCTTTGAGTTTTTGCAAAGGCAAAAAAAAGAGTCTGTTTTGATAGTGACCCATGCGGGAGTTATTCGGGTTTTAATGAGCATCGTTAAAAAAATAAGCTTAGAAGAGGCGTTTGCCATAAAAATTGAAAACGGTTCATATATAACGATGGAACTAAATAAAAAGATGGAGAAAAATGAAAACATACAATATATTTACAAATAAGCCTGATTCGCTTCCCACGGGCAAAGCCGATTTTTTGCTTGCGGCATCCGTTACGAGAACTTGCGAGATCGAGGGGATTACGCAAGCCGGAATCCCAGGTATGATACCGCTTACGCCTACGCTTGATGCGGAGTTTATAACAAACGGAAAAGTCTTTTCACTCGGCGAGCTTGCGGAAACTCCGACTGGCGTACCGACTCCGGCGATAATTACCAGAGCCGCGCATAATCTCTCGCCCCTTAGCGCAATGGAGATTCTAGATCTGGGTCTTGTTAGACTTCCGCAAAACTCTACATACAGAAGCTTCGGCATCTTACCATCAGACTCGATAGCAACAGGTGCGAACATAGATGCGAGATCTGTTTTTAACAAAGGGTTTTCTTATGGAGAGAGTTATGAGCTGAAGGGAAGTTATCTTATTTTGGCAGAGAGCACGCCAAGCGGAACGACGACTGCAACAGCAACTGCTTTGGCGCTCGGGTATGACTGCAGAGGCGACTTCTCTTCAAGCTTTTTAAACGTGCCGCATAGCGTAAGAGACGAGACTATAAACAAAGCCCTCTCCCTCATAAACGACGAGATGAGCAGCTTTGAAAAGCTCTCATATGTGAGCGATAATATGCTACTTTTTTGTGCCGGTTTTTTGATGAGTGCATCAAAAAGATTTCGTATCGTTTTAGCTGGCGGAACGCAGATGGCGGCGTGTCTTTTGATAGCGGATAAGTTAAGAGAGGATGTTTTGATGCGGGTAAAGCATGAAAATATCACGCTTGCGACTACGGAGTGGGTGGCAAATGACAAAAATTCGGACATAGCGCATATATTGTCGCTTCTAAGCTACACGCCAAATGCGGTCTACACCTCGTTTTCATTTGCAAACGCAACTATCGGCGTACTTAAAAAATATGACGATGGCGAAGCAAAAGAGGGAGTCGGAGCAGGCGCGGCTCTAGCATACGCCAGCTCAAACGGCATCGACAACGCTAGGCTTTTAGAAGAGATCGAGTATATTTTATACTCTATGTAAATCAAACTCTATCAAGCAGTTTTTTAAGGATGTGGAGTTTTGCTTTTAGATCTCGCAGTTCTTCGTCCATACTTGATTTTTTTATCTCTTTTTTTGTCTGCTCTATCTTTTTTAGAAGTTTTTCTTTTAGCTCTTCTTGTTTTTTTTCATCGTTTATATCGCTAAAAAAGAGCTTTTCAATGCCCTCGAGCACTTTGCCTATCTTCATTTTTGCCCTCCAAGAGTTCTGATATGGGTATCTTTTATCCACAATATTGTAGCGGCTTGTATCAAGTTTTGAGACACTTCATAAGCAAATGAACTGTCGTTAATAAGAGACGTAGCCATTTTTGGATCTATCTTGTTTTCTCTGATGAGTTTATCTATGCGGCTGTTTTTAATGCTGTCTAGCGATTTTATGCCCTCTTTTAGAAGTTCTATCGAGGTTATGACATCAAGATCATCGGTATGCTCTTTTAGCTTCTCTATGGTGTCTATGGTCTTTGCGATATAGACTCTTAGGTTATTGTACTCCTCTTTTATGTAGGAGTTTTTTGATTTGGAGTAGTAAAATATATTTTTTTGCAGATCCCGCATATTTTTCATCGCCTCAACGATCTCGCGTGAAGCAAGTTTTAGGTTATATACCCTGTTTTGATCCTCTTCGCTCATATTTTCTTGCGAAAGTGTTGCATAGTGGATAATCTCACCATAAAGTGTTTTAACTTTGTCTGTATAAAACTTGCTTATATCTGCATCTATGCTCATGTCTGAATTTTTAACGGCACCCACCAGATCCGGATTTTTTATAAAAGCGTGTCGATGCAAAAACATTGAGTGAGAAATTGCCTCAATGGCACTGTCGTAAAGATGCACGGTCTCTTTTTTTATTGACTCTATTGCAGCATCGGGTACATTTATAACTACATTGTCAAGGTAAAGAGGTTTTAGAGCATAAATATTTACCTCAATAAAAAGCATCTCAAGATATTTTACAAATTTCTTTGTAAAAGGTGAGATTATAAGCACTCCCATAGTATTAAAAACAGTGTGGAAAAGTGCCAACTTCATACCGTAGTCATGATCCGCTATACCTATTTTTGAAGCCAAAAATATCGTAAAATCCATAAGCTGATATAAAAAAACAACTGCTACGACTGCCGCTGTAGTGTTGAAAATAAAATGTGCAAGTGCTACTCTTTTTCCGTTTGCATTTGAGGAAATAGCTCCTAAAATCGCCGTAATAGTCGTACCTACATTTGCTCCGATAGCAAGTTCAAGGGCATTTATGAAAATGATTTGATTTGTTGCAAGCGCCGTTATGATAAGTGCCATGGTTGCCGCACTTGACTGCATAATGACGGTTGCGACAAGTCCAAAAGAGACGTAGACAAGAACTCCCAGATATCCCTCCAGCGCATATTTTGAGAGATCAAACCTGCCTTGTAAAACTTCAAAACCATCTTTCATATAGTCGATGCCCAGAAAAACAAAACCGAGTCCGAGCAAAATCTTTCCGACTCCCTGATAGCTTTTAGTATCGGAGAAGATAAATACCGCTCCAAAAATTATCATAGGCATTGCATAGGTTGCTATATCTATTTCCAGACCCAAAGATGATATCAACCATGCGGTTGTGGTTGAGCCTATGTTTGAGCCAAATATTACACCGACGGCACCGCTTAATGTTATGAGTTCCGCACTTAAAAAAGAGATGATTATTATAGAAATCAAAGATGAGCTTTGTACTATAGATGTAGCTATAATGCCTGTGGCAACTGCTTTTGGAACGGTATCTGTACTTACATGCAAAGCTCTCTCTAAAACTCCGCCGCTGAAGAGTTTAAATCCCTCTTCCATAAAGATCATTCCCACTAAAAAAATGGCGATTCCCGTGATGATAACCTTAAAATCACTGCTGTAAAAAACTATAGCCGCCAAAGTCAGTAAAAAAAAGTAGTAATAATATTTTTTTAACATTAACAACCTTTTATTATGTAACTGTTGTTTGCTATATTACTCTCTTTTCTTTTAATTTGAAAATTTTTTAGATCTTTTGATATTAAATAAGATTATTGCCGCAAACGCAAGCAAACATCCGATCACGGTCGTCATAGCGATCTCTTCT
>Ga0074197_1001384_pt1 | contig 20894 bp, 20 predicted proteins | sample EPASupsiteSAE305_FD_64526 | JGI IMG/M metagenome (GOLD analysis project Ga0074197, IMG submission 64526) | Bioremediated contaminated groundwater microbial communities from EPA Superfund site, New Mexico - SAE3-05 reassembly with SPADES | ecosystem: Environmental > Aquatic > Deep subsurface >...
TCGGTAACTTCCAGCTAACCATTGACCGCCAAAAAACCGTTTTTGGCATCCACGCCGACAGCGATCTTTTCTTTATACTTAGCGACCATTTGCTTAAGGAATTCAAAGTTCTGTATAGCAACAGTCCCTAAAATGACACGACCAACGCCCAAATCAAGATAGCTTTTGATCTTTTCTTCATCACGGATACCTCCGCCCACCTGAACGAAAAGGCCACCTTGACCCACGATGGAACGAATGGCAGCAAAATTAACCGGTCGGCCGTCTTTGGCGCCGTCCAGATCAACTACATGCAAATACTGGGCGCCTGCTTCTTTAAAACGGTTAACTATTTCTACGGGGTCGGTGGCATAGACGGTCATCTGATCATAATCACCTTGGATGAGCCGTACTACCTGGCCCCCTCTTAAATCGATCGCGGGGAAAATACGCATAACTTCCTCCTAAGCTGTTTTAGATCTCGGCAAAGGCTTGCAAAAGGCCCAGGCCTACCTTGCCGCTTTTTTCCGGATGGAATTGGGTGCCGTAAACGCTGCCGCGCCGCACGATACCCGTTACTTCTATACCATATTCGGAAGTGGCGATAGTGTCTTCAAAACAGTTCTTGGCATAATAGGAATGGACATAATAGACATAATCGCCCTCTTTGATATAACGCAAAAGAGAGTCCTGTTTATGGAAATCCAGACTGTTCCAGCCGATATGCGGGACTTTAAAATCCTTGTTAGGCAAATCATCCTCCAGGGGGCAAATATCACCTTTAACAAGCCCTAATCCTTCATGGATGCCAAATTCAAAGCTCTTGTCAAAAAGCATCTGCATTCCCAGACAGATACCCAGTAAAGGCTTACCGTTTAAGGCTTCTTCTTTGACTACATCAACAAGGCCAGCTTCCCGCAACTTTTTTATGGCATCGGGAAAAGCGCCGACCCCCGGAAGAATGATCCGCTCGGCTTTGATAATATCGCTTTTTTGATTGGTTATCTTGTTTTCAATACCTAAAAATGAAAGGGAACTGCCTAAAGAAAACAGATTTCCCACGCCATAATCTATGACTGCTATCAAGGATAAACCTCCGATCTATACTTCCCTGCCTGTTAAAAAAGCACTCCTTTAGTGGAAGGGATATCATCGCTATGCTTTTCATCGATCTTGATCGCCTGAGCCAGAGCTCTGGCTAAACATTTAAATACTGCTTCTATAGTATGGTGTGAATTTTCTCCCGCCAGTTTTTTGATATGAATAGTCGCGCCAAAATTCCTTGAAAAACCCTGCATAAATTCTTCTACCAGTTCGGTATCAAACTCCCCTACTTTTTCCGCAGTAATTGCTACATCATAATGGAGGGAGCTTCTGCCACTGATATCTATTGCGCAAAGGATGAGAGCCTCGTCCATAGGCAGGATAAAGCTGCCATAACGGACTATGCCTTTGCCGTCGCCCATAGCTTTTGTAAAAGCCTTGCCCAGCAAGATGCCGATATCCTCAACACTGTGATGAAAATCCACCCTACTATCTCCCTCGCATTTTACCGCCAGATCAAAGCGTCCATGCCTGGCAAAAAGGTCCAGCATATGGTCTAAAAAGCCACATCCGCTATCGTTTTGATATAGGCCACTGCCATCTAAACAAAGCATCAGATTAATATCTGTCTCTTTGGTTTTACGGCTGAGTTCAGCTTTTCTCATTTTAAACCCTCCTGTTTACTTTACTTCTAATATACTTTCCAGGGCCGCCAGCAGTTTTTCCATCTGCTCTTGCGTGCCCACGGTTATCCTCACATATTGGTCAATCTTATTTTGCTTAAAGTGGCGTACTAAAATACCTTTTTCTTTAAGCTTCTGATAAAGTTCCTGCCCCGTTAGCCGGGGATGTTTGGCAAAAAGAAAATTAGTGCAAGAATTAGTCACTACGAAATCCATATTAAGCAAGGAGGCTTTGGTCTTTTCCCTGGTCATGATGATCTGTTGCCTACAATGCTCGAAATATTCCTTATCTTCCATAGCAGCTACCCCTGCCAAGAGAGACAAACGGTTGATGCTATAAGGGCTGAAAGAAAATTTCATCTTATTCAAATCCTCGATGATCCCTGCGGAAGATAAGGCGTAACCGATACGGGCGCCAGCCAGCGAGCGAGATTTGGAAAATGTACGGATGATCAATAAGTTGGAGTATTTTTGTAAAAGAGGCAGACAGGTTGTGCCGCCAAAATCGACATAAGCCTCGTCCAAAATCAGCAAATCATGGGGATTGGACTTAAGTATTTCTTCTATTTGCTCAGGCGGCAGGCAAAGCCCGGTAGGAGCATTGGGATTAGCAATGACCATGGTCAGCCCGCAATTTAGATAATCCCGATAATTGATTGATAAGTCATCTTTTACAGGAATAGGTAAAACATTTATTTTGAATAGCTCGGCATAGACTTTATAAAAGCCATAAGAAATATCAGGGAAGCAAACTCCCTTTTGTTGATCGCAAAAAGCCATAAAAGCATAACCCAATATCTCGTCTGAGCCATTTGCCGCCATCACCTGCGAAGGTTCAAGCTGATAAAAGTCTGCTATTTGCGCAACCAAAGACTTGTTTTCTGGGTCGGGATATAATTGTAATTTGGCGACCTCATCAATATTGACAGCCCTTAAGACCTTTGGCGAAGGCGGAAAAGGCGACTCATTAGTATTCAACTTGATATACCTCATATCCTGCGGCTGTTCACCGGGGACATAAGGTTTCATCTGAGAAAAACGACGGCTTAAAAATTCACTCATAAAAACCTCCAAAAATCAATCCTCAAAACGGATACTTACTGACCTGGCATGGGCGTCAAGACCTTCCTGCATGGCAAAACTAACCACCCGGTCTTTGACCTTTGCCAGGGCATCTTTATCATAGTAGATGAAAGACGATTTTTTCACGAAATCATCTACGGAAAGAGGCGAAGAAAAACGGGCTGTGCCATTAGTCGGCAAGGTGTGATTCGGCCCTGCCAGATAATCTCCCAGCGCTTCCGGGACATTCTTGCCTAGGAAAATAGAACCGGCGTTCTTGATATCGTTAAGGAGAGCAAAAGGATCATCGACGCAAACTTCCAAATGTTCCGGCGCGATACGGTTACTGATAGCGACGGCATCTTTCATGTTGGCGGTAACTATGATCTTGCCGTTAGTATCGATAGATGTCCTGGCGATTTCTGCCCGGGGAAGAAGCGGAATCTGTCTTTCCAGCTCAGCACTCACCTTTTCAGCTAGAGCTGCACAATCGGTTATTAAAACGGAACTGGCCAGCTTATCATGCTCCGCCTGGGAAAGCATGTCGGCAGCCACAAAGCGAGGATTAGCTGTGCCATCAGCCAAAACCAAAATCTCGCTTGGTCCGGCGATCATGTCGATATCAACGATGCCATACACCCGACGCTTGGCCACGGCCACGAAAATATTGCCAGGGCCGACGATCTTATCAACTTTAGGTACGCTCTGCGTACCATAGGCCAGAGCAGCGACTGCGCCTGCCCCACCGATCTTAAAGATCTTGTCCACACCGGCAACCTTAGCGGCTGCCAGGATAGAGGCATCTATGTTTCCTTCTTTATTAGGCGGGGTAGTGATAACCAGCTCACTGACGCCGGCAATTTTGGCGGGAACAGCATTCATTAATACCGAAGAGGGATAAAGTGCTGTGCCTCCGGGAACATAGAGCCCTACTTTTTCTATAGGAGTAATTTTTTGTCCCAGGATCACGCCTTCTTTTTCATTGACTACAAAGTTCTGGTGCACCTGATGTTTGTGAAAAGCTTCAATATTGTCCTTGGCTAGCTCTAGTGTTTTGATAAATTCAGGGTCCATGCTTTGATAGGCTGCTTCTATTTCTTCAAAACTAACTAATAAAGAGTCAAGTTTGACACCATCAAATTTTTCCGCATATTCAAAAAGAGCAGCGTCCCCTACTTCAATTACATGATCTATAATAGAAGCAACTGCGGCTTCCACACCGCCGTTGTCGCTGATCTCGCGGTTGAGGATATCTTTTTCATCGACTTTTTTACTATCAAATATTTTTATCATCTTTCAAAACCTCCGTTAATCCGTTGACAATTTGTTCTATGGCTTTATTTTTAAATTTAAAGCTCGTATGGTTAGCAATTAGTCTGGCGCTGATGTCCATAAAGGTTGTCAATACCTTAAGATTATTGGCTTTTAAGGTGTTGCCTGATTCCACAATATCAACTATGACATCGGAAAGGCCTAAAAGTGGAGCTAATTCCACTGAACCGTGCAGCTTTATTATTTCGATCTCTCGGTTCTTGGAAGCATAATAATCTTTTGCAATATTGACGAATTTAGTTGCCACACGCAAAGTGCGATCCGTATCCTCAATATAGTCATTTTTGGCGGCTACGGCCATTTTGCATTTGCCTATGTTGAGATCCATCAATTCATAAACTTCGGGGTGAGTCTCAAGCAGTATATCCTTGCCGACGATACCCAGGTCCGCTGCACCATGCTCAACATAGATAGCCACATCTGCCGGTTTGACCAAAAGAAAACGGATATCGTTCTCTTTGCTTTCAAAAACAAGTTTGCGGCTACTTTCAAGCAGACTTTCATTATTGGTAAAAAGCTCATATACTTTATCTCCTAAACGTCCTTTAGGAAGAGCTATAGTAATCACTTTGTTATTTCCTCCAATTCCCCTGATTTAAAAACATAAATGTACTTATAACGAATATCTGATGGAATAGTCTTACACATCCTTATCCTCAGTCCTTGTTCACGCATTTGACTTATTTTTGAGGATAGCGCCTTATAATCACTTTTCTCATCATAGAGCACGACTGCATCCACATCAAAAGAGACTGCTTCTTTATCATATCTTCCCAGATCGTCAAGATAAAGCGCAAAACCGATAGCGCCGGCGTTCTTGCCGAACTTTTCCATCAGATAATCATAACGTCCGCCAGATAAAATCGCATGAGGAATATTCTCCACATATCCTTGGAAAATGATTCCCCCATAATAGTCAATATCATTGATGATCGAAAAATCCAACTGCACATTAGGATAATAATTGCTTTCCTTGCAAAGACGTTCAAGCTCCTGTAATTCAATTACTGCCTTTTTCATGCCCTCATTGACTATTATCTCTTCAGCTATTTTAATACCATCGGCAAAATTGCCTGAAATAGAAACCATCTTAAGCAATCTTTCTATATAAAAATCAGGCACTTTGGCTTTTTGGGCAATCATTTTCAATTCATGCATGTTTTTGCTGCGGATGCAGTCTAATAGTTTTTCTTTAGCTTCATAATCAATAAGAAGCGCATCCAGAAAACTGGCAACAAATCCCATATGGGAAACATCAAGGATATAATCAGGATTAATTATCCTTAAACTGGTTATGGCTAAATATAGGACCTCAGAAACTCCATAAAGGTCTAAATCGCCCATCAGTTCCAGACCTATTTGATTGATTTCTTTATATTCACGATTTTCCTTGGAGAGTCGGTAGATATTTTCGATATAATAAAGTTTTTCTGTATTATCAATACTAGCATTAGAATTTTTGGCAATAGAAAGAGTAACATCCGGCTTTAAGGCCAAAAGTTTTCCATTCATATCATTAAAAGTTACGATGTTTTGGCTTTTTAGAAAATTTTTATTTTCTACATAAAGCGAATACTCCTCAAACTTGCTCATATTATACTTCTTATAGCCAAATTGCTCATATAGCTGACGAAGAATTAAAATCATCTTCTCGTCTTTTTTTAATGAATCTAAAAAAGATTGCATGATAACCTCTCCTTTTACACCCTTTAAAAAAGTAACCTTAACTAATATACAACACTTTATCATGGTAGTCAAGTAAATTAATAAAGCAAAATTATTAAAAATATTACATTTTTTATGAATTAGACAAGTCTAATGGTATAATAGCTAACTTTTTTAAATTATCCCAGCCATTTACGGATTGCCTCGGCTACTTCATCTGTCGGTTCGCAAACCCTGGTCATAGTGGGCAATGATTTAATGAAAGACCGCCCGTACTTCTTTTCATAAATCCTTTTATCCAAAACACAGAAGACACCTGTATCTTCGCAGGAACGTATCAGACGGCCAAAACCCTGTTTAAATCGGATAATAGATTGTGGCAAGCTATAATCCTGAAAACTGCTACGGCCGTCCGCTTCTATTTTTTCCATACGGGCGGCAATCGTTGGCGTATTAGGCGGCCAGAATGGCAAGCGCACTACAATTACCATAGAAAGTGCACTGCCTACCACATCTACTCCCTCCCAGAAGCTATTAGCCCCCAGGATACAGCAACGTTCTTCTTTTTTTAAGTATTCCAAGAGCACGGCAGGATTGCCACTGATCCCATGGGCCAAAACAGTGATGCCTTTTTGCGCTAGAGGCCGCTTAATTTGCTCATAGACAGCTTTAAGCTGGTCATGGGAAGTAAAAAGCACTAAAGCCCTCCCTTGAGAAGCAAGAAGCAACTTAATCAAGGTTTGAGAGATAGCCTCTCTGCAACGATATTCGCTATCTTTTGACCAGTCCGGTAAATCATTGCAAATAGCAAAAAGAGCCTGGTCTTCATAATAAAAAGGCGAAGGCAAGATAAGTTCGCGCGGGCTTTCATCCAAAAGGTCCAGCCCTACCCTTTGTTTGAAATAAGAAAAGGAGCCGGCAGCGGTCAAAGTGGCGGAAGTTAATATTATAGACTGAGCCTGGTCAAAAAGGCTGGCTTTTAATATCTCACCCAGTTCCAGCGGTGCCATATGTAGTGAAGGCCACTTGTCGGAATCAATAAATTCAATCCAAACGACATAGTTTTCCCCTTCTTTATCTAAACAAGCCTCCAGAGTTTGTGCCATTTCTCTAAGCTGTGCGGCAACGCTCTTGAGCTCTTCTTTACCTGCAACAGGCTGTTCTACTTCTATTTCCGCCAGCAGCAGCAATTCCACGATAGCCAACAATTCTTTGGACAGGGAATTCAACTTAGCCTGCAAATTAATTCCATTGCTATAAAGTAGTTGCCAGATATCGCTATGCCGCAGTGCTGGTAAAACCCGCAAACGCGCCGGATAATATCCTTGGCAGGATGCTTCAGGCAAGGCTATATCACGCAACAGGCGGAAAAATTCCTCAGCCTCTGGCATCAGTGCATCAAGGTTATATTCGCTAGTACCGATCTTATCGCTGCAGGTAACCTTCGCTTCATCAGATAAAATAAGCGTTTCTAATTGCTTGCGGACGAATTCCAAAGCCCCGCTGGCTTTACCCCGCTCATTTCGCTTCAGCCGTCCCAGAATGCCCAACAAAGCGTAAAAATCTACGGCAACAGACATTTGATCCTCGGCAACTTTTTCTAAGTGATGCGCCTCATCTAAGATCAAATAAGGCAAGGGTGGTAAAAATCCCCGATCTAAAGCAGTATTGCTCATCAAAAGCGAATGATTGAGAATAAAAAGGTCCGCGCCTTCCGCACGGCTGCGGCAGGCATTGACAAAACAAGAGCTCTTGGCATAAGGACAATGGGGAGCGGCGCAATTTTCCCTACCGGCACAAACCAGATTCCATTTCCATTTATCATAGCCATTTAAGGATAGCTCCGCGGTGTCCCCTTCTTCAGTCTCTCCCAGCCACACAGCCAGCCGCATCAAAAAATAACGGATATTATCCCCTGGATGGCGGCTGATGCTGTTAAACATATTACGGCAAAGATAATTGCTTCTACCTTTAAGTACAGCCGCTTCAAAAGAACGCCCCAATAGCTTCTGCAGCATGGGGATATCCTTTTTGAGGAGCTGCTCCTGTAGATTTATAGTATGCGTGCTGACGGCTACTTGCTGCCCGGAATTTAAGGCAAAAAGTACGGTCGGCAATAAATAAGCAAGCGACTTACCCGTACCAGTACCGGCTTCCACTACCAGATGTTCCTTTTGATTGAAGCTGTCGGCTACTGCCAAGGCCATTTCCAATTGCTGGGGTCGGTCCTCAAAGCCCTCCAAACGCTGCTCATATAATCCGTCTGGGCAAAAATAAGAAGCTATCTCATCCAAAGAAAGCTGATATTCTTCATCAATATATCTATCGGCACTGGAGCGAGTTTTCTTCTCCAATCTTATTTCTATATTATTATCCTCTGAGCCTAAAGAGGCAAATTCAACTAAAGTACGATTTTGCTTTTTTCCTCCGCCGGACAAAAAAGAAGCCTGCTCACAAATGAAGTGGCCAGTAACGCTTTGATCGCTCTCCCCTATTTGCGCCAAAAGTTTTTTTGTTGAAGATGGCAGATCACTAAGTCTCTTTTTAATGGCTAGAAAAAGTTCGGCAGTAGCCTGGGCATCACTCAAGGCCCTATGAGCAGAATTATTTTCAATGCCCAGTAAAGTTGTCAGCTTTCCCAAGGAATACCTACCTGCCTTAGGAAAAGCAATCTGCGCCAGAGTAACGCTATCTAGCCACTCCGAGCCGCTGGCTAAATAAGGTTCCAAAAAAGCGCTGTCAAAAGGAGCATTGTGGGCAACAATAGTGCCGCTGCCGATAAAATCCCGCAAAGCAGGGATGATCTCTTTAATTTGCGGCTGCCCCTCGACCATTGCATTATCGATTCCAGTCAAGGCGCTGATTTCTTCGCTTATAGGTATTTGCGGATCAATCAAGGTTGAAAATTCTTCAACGATCAAAGACCTCTTGATCTTCACTGCCGCGACCTCAATAATTTTATCGGTGGCCGGATCTAAGCCTGTTGTCTCCAGATCGACGACTATGTATTCATTTGCAGACATATCTCAACCACCTTGTTTTAATTGATTTATGATTCCATATTTTTTAATTATATATTTTTTATAAAGAAAAAGCAAGCTAAAGCACTATCTGCTTTTATGAAAAGTCGTTTAAGTAGCATAAATATAGTCAAATTTTGTCAGATAGAATTTAAGGATATAAAACACCCCAAAAATAGTGTATACTTTCTAAATATATAAGAAGCATTGCAACTTTCCATTTGACTTAAATGCCAAATTAGGATAAAATCAATAATTGCGAGAGATATGCGCCCGTAGCTCAGTGGATAGAGCGCTGGCCTCCGGAGCCAGTTGCGTAGGTTCGATTCCTATCGGGCGTGCCAGAATCATATGCAAAACCGTGCTTGATTTAATCAAGCACGGTTTTGCATATGATTCTCTTAATTTATGGCTCTTTAGTCTATACTTTTTTTGATTTTTCCTTATAATTATTATTGTTGCAACAAATAGATAATTGAATTGGAGAAAGAAAATATGATAAAGAAGAAAATAGCAAATATCCCTTTTGGACCATTTATTACAGTTTTAGCTGGAGCGATGGTTAATGGAAAGCCAAACTATGCCACACTTGGTGCATATGGGGTTGTGAGTGAGAAACCTGTATTGTATATTTCATTGAAAAATTCCCACTATACAACTTCAGGTGTAGTGGAAAGTGGATTCTTTAGTGTAAACATACCATCCTCTGAATCTATTGATAAGACTGATTTTTGTGGATGCGTCTCTGGTAATAAAGAAGATAAATCAAACGTTTTTGATTCGTTTTATGATGTAGCAGGAAATGCACCAATGATAAAAGAATGTCCTGTAAATTATCTTTGTAAGGTAATACAAACTATTCCTATATTTGATTTTACGATGTTTATTGGAGAGATTGTTGCTGTATATGCGAATGAAGATTGCCTGGAGAACGGAAAGCCTAATGCTCTAAAAGTTAAACCAACAATAATGATGGGTTCAGGATATTTTGATCTAAAGGATAGAGTTGATTCCATATTTAAAACACTTAGTACCCATAAGTAACGTTGATCCTAAATAAGTATTAATATATGATTATATAAATAAAGTTAGTAATCAAAGACGGAGGTCATATAAATGTTTGAATCGCGTTGCGGGGTATGCTGTAATAGCTGCGAAAGAAAAGAAAAAGTAAATTGCCAAGGCTGCTTGGAGATGAGCATGCCATTTTGGGGTGGTGAATGCAAGGTGAAAACCTGTTGCGAAAATAAAGGATTGAACCATTGCGGCGTATGTGATATATTCCCCTGTGATATGCTTTCTAATATGGGAAAAGACCAGGGATATGATCCTTTGCCAAAGATTGAGCAATGCCGGAAGTGGGCAGCTGAAAAGTAATACATAATACTGTTCATATACATAGCTAAGACCATAAAGCCAGAACTGTATAAAAAAACCGACAGCTTATTTGCTGTCAGTTTTTTGTATAATTTAATAAATTTATTCTTCGTCCTGATCGAGCCACTTCATCAGGCCTCTCCTGCCGATACCCGCGGTATAACCGCCGTCGATCTGGATATCTTCGCCGGTAATAAATTTGCAATCATCGGCCGCCAAAAAATGCGCCAGAGCAGCCACTTCATCCGGCATGCAAGGACGGCCCAGCGGCCAGCAGTAATGAGCCATTTGTAATTCGTTTTCGCAGCCTGGCAGGTAAAGCATAGGCGTATCGATACTGGCCGGGCAGATAGCATTGACACGGATATTGCGGCCTGCCAATTCCAGGGCTACGGTTTTAGTCAGGCTGTTGATAGCTCCCTTGGATGAATTGTAGGCAGCATAACCGGGGAAAGCTTGTACACCGGCATTGGATGAAAGATTGATGATCGAAGCGCCGTCAGGCATATATTGGATAACATGTTTGATGCCGAAAAAATAGCCAAAAAAGTTGATATCAAAAAGCTTTTTAGCTTCATCGCTATCAATATCCTGGACATCGGCTTCAGGAAGGATGATGGCAGCATTATTGACCAATATATCTATAGTGCCATAGAGTTCATGGGTTTTCTTCATAAGTTTTTTTACTTGACCTTCATCGCTGACATCTGTCTTGATAAAAGTTGCGCCTATGGTGTTTGCTATTTCATCACCCTGGGGGTTTCTCGCAGCGATGACTACCTTTGCGCCTGCTTCCACAAAACGTCTGGCTACAGCGAGGCCAACTCCTTGAGTACCACCGGTAACTACAGCTACTTTATCTTTGAGAGAAAAAAACATCTTGACACCTCCATAATTATTTTTTTAAAGGCACTCCAAGATATTTTTCACCCGAAGTACCCTTTATTTTTGCAAGGATTAACTTATTTTTTAGGATAGATAGTTTCATTTAATATCGTAGCATATGAGCCTACGGGGAAATTAGAGACTTTACCCATATTGAATTCTTTGTAACCATAGACTTTTCCATAGGAGCGCATGGCTTCGAGATCAATCAATTCAAGCCCTAAAGTAGGTACGACTTTTTCTATCCAGGTAAATAAATAGAAGTTATCCGCAATTTTGTAGTAGAAGCATTTATCTGTATCGGCTAAGCCCTCTTCGTTACCGGAGAGACAATGCCAGGTATAGAAATGCTTATTCAAAAAAATGTGTTCATAGGTGCCGGTAGCGCTGTAAAAGAATAGGATACGCTTGCCGATCAGTTCATCCGTTTCAGCATGTTTTGGGGTATTTTTATTAAAAGGCTTATCCACGCTGGCATGCTCTATAGTCAGCTTTACGCCAGTCAGGGGCATATCTTTTTGGGCGCGTTCAAGTATGGGAATCGCTATTTCTTCAGCATTAGGCAGTATAGCCGTAATGATTGTAGCTATATCCTGTGAGGCGTCAAAAATGACGGAAACCGATTTGGCATAGCCATAGGAAACGACCATATCGATGAAATAGATGTTCTCACGGGGAGAGGTAGCGGTATATCCGCAAATTACACTGGCCTTTTCGCCACCACAATCTTGAGAATATTTTACCGCCTGCCCATCAATAAATGCCAATTCTAAAGCATTACCGTTTTCTAAAAAAAGATCAATTTTACTGCCAGCCAATTTATCTGTTGCCGGAAGTATGTTTTCCTCCATACCAAAGGCTAAATTGCCCACGCTGATAAATTTATCTTTACTGTTTTCTTTTTTATTCATGATAAACCCCCAATCGTTATTTACGATATCCTCTATTTACCATAAATTTAAAAATACCCCGTTTACTTTTTTTGTGGATAAACAGTAGTATTTAATTCCGCAGCGAATGATCCTACGGGGAAGTTGGAGACTTTGCCCATAGCAAATTCTTCGTAACCATAAATTTTCCCGTAAGAACGCATAACGCTTAAGTCCTCCAAGACAAAACCCCATGTAGGCACAATCTTTTCTATCCAGGAGAATAGATAAAGATTGTCGGCGATTTTATAATAGAAGCAGCGATCGGTATCAGCCAATCCTTTTTCACTGCCGGATATGCAGTGCCAGGTATAGAAATTCTTATTCAAATAAATGTGTTCATAAGTGTCTTTGGCGCTATAAATAAATTGGATACGTTTGCCTATAAGTTCATCCGTTACCTCATGTTTCCTGGTATTTTTGGTAAATGGCGCATCGACGCTGGCATGCTCTATGGTCAACTTTACGCCGGTTAAGGGCATTTCCTTTTGAGCCCGTTCAAGCATTGGTATCGCCATTTCATCAGCATTCGGCAGTACGCCCGTAAAAACAGTAGCGATCTTTTGCGTGAGATCAATGATGACAGAAACAGATTTGGTATAGCCGTAAGAAACCACAAGATCGACGAAATAGATATTCTCACGGGGAGAAGTAGTGGTATAGCCGCATACTATAGTGGTCTTCTCGTTGCCGCAAATCTCAGTATATTTTACCGCTTCCTGATCGATAAAATCCAATTCCAGAGTATTACCGTTTTCCAAATAGAGTTTGATATTGCTTTTTGCCAATGCATCTGTATAAGGAATGGCGTTTTCGCTAAAACCAATAGACATCTCACCTACGCTAATAAATTTGTCTTTGTCGTTTTCTTTTTTACTCATGATAAACCTCCATCATCGTTTTTTACGACCTAAATATTTACCACGCAACAACACTCATTGTAAAATAAAACTATTTTGAAAGATAGTAAAAATAGGGCTCTGAAATTGAAGAAAAAGCCAGTTAAATCTGACTGTCATCCACCTCATCCAAAATGCTGCGCCGATCTGCAAGCATGGGCAGGTTTTCTCTGGTTGATTTTAATAGTGCCAGATCAAGGTCGCCGATGATGAAGCCTTCTTCTTCTCCGGCTTCAGCTATAATATCCCCCCTGGGCGAAATAATCGCCGAAGATCCGGGATATGCGAAATCATCTTCGCCTGTACGGTCAGAGGCCAAAAGAAAACATTGATTTTCGATAGCCCGCACTTTGCAAAAGAGTTGCCAATCAACAAGGCGGGACTTTGGCCATTCGGCAGGAACGACCAATAATTCGGCTCCTCGCAAGGCTAAATTACGGCAAAATTCCGGAAAACGCAAATCATAACAGATCAGCATACCAACTCGTAAATACGGTGTATCAACTAGTATCCAATCATCTCCGGGTGTAAAATATTCCTTCTCCCGCAAACCCAATGAAAAAAGATGGGCTTTGCGATATTTAGCGATGATATCTCCCCGATCATTAATAGCATAGGATGTATTATAATATTTGCCGTCTTTTTTTTCGGCAATGGAACCGGCAAAGATATATATTTTATGCTTGGTAGCTAATTTTTGCATTAGGGTTATGCTTTTGCCACTTTTGCCTTCCGCCAGTCGCGGCAGTTCATCCAAAATATAACCGCAATTCCATAATTCCGGCAAGAGCACTATCTGAGCACCACATGAGGCCGCTTTTTCGATCAAGGAGGCTGCTTTTTTTTGATTTGCTGCCACATCTCCTAAAATGACGTCAAATTGAATCGAGGCTACACGAACTTTTTCCACTGGCGTTTGCATCATAGTTTTCACTCCCCCTGTTGATGATATTCAGGCATTGCGATAAGTCACTTGCCTGATAATAAAAACCTAGCGCTTCCTCATGTTCATAGTCCCAACTATAATTGTTGATATGGATAGCACGCAGCCCTGCCTGGATAGAAGGGTTGACATCGGAGCGCAGGCTGTTACCAATAGACCAGGAAGAGGCTGCATCAATATTATGCTCCATAATTATCTTTTGATAAGCCTGGGCATTCTTGGCATGAAATATATAAGAACGGTAAAAAAAAGGCAAAAGGCCGCTTTTTTCCATGCGGTCTTTTTGAATAAAATCATCCCCCTGGGTAAGCAAAAAAAGGGTATAGTGTTGGCTCAATGACTGCAAAATTTCCAGGGCCCCCGGAATCAATTCCGCAGGCTCGTCATAAACCTGCCAGCCCAGCCGCTCAAAATCATTGGCCTTCTCTTCAATGATATCTTTGCCCTGCAGTTTACAATAATACTCATAAGTCTGTCGCAAAGCCAAAGGGAAACATTCTTTATGAAATCCTCCATGCCTCCTGACATTGGCAATATCAAAATCATTGAGAATTTGGTCTATTTTTTCATCCCTTAATTCCAGAGAATCCATTGCACTATAAAAACGATCCTTGGCCTGATCAAAAATCTGATTGGTATATACCAAAGTATCGTCAAAATCAAATAACACCGCTTTGATAGCTTAGCAGCTCCTTCCAAGACAAAAAAGTTATACTTTATTTGTGCCTCATTTTCAAGCGAATATCTTTATCGGAATCCAAATAGTAGATATCGCATATCTCCATAATGCGGGAAACTGTGCGGCTGCCGATCTCCATATTTAGCTCATCTGCAGAAAGATTAGTGGTAATGACGCAGGGCAGCTGATGATTGAGCCGGTAATTGATAAGATTAAATATCTTACCCCTGGTCCACTGGCTGAAATTATGCGCGCCTAAATCATCTAAGATCAAGACCTGGGTTGATTGCGCCCTTTTGATCAGCTCCTCCTCGTTGGCATTATTTTCATTATTATAACTGAAACGTAAAGTATCAAGAAATTCAGGTACTACAAGAAAAAGCACATCCACCTCTTTTTCCAGCAATTCATTAGCTATTGCCGAAGCCAAATGCGTCTTTCCCATTCCTGCTTCTCCTTCAAAAAGCAGTCCTTGGATTGGATTTTTTGCTTTTTGTCGAGGATTTTTTTTGTCAACTTTGCCATATAAGGCAGCACAATTTCGGGAAAAATCACGTGCCGCATTTAAGGCTTTCTTCGCTAGAGCACGATAGCTTGTACCCTTTTCAGTTTTTATATATTCCGGATAATAATCTAGGCAAAAATCTTCAAATCTATTATCTACTAAGGCTTGCGTTAAACCGGCTGCAGATTTTTTTCTCTCCAGCCTTTCCTTTTGCCGACAAAGACACAGAAGCGCTCCCTTTTCAGTGACAACCCAACCGGTATCATGGCAAAGGGAGCAGTCATATATCTTCTCAGATGATGCAAAGGAAGATATGTTTTGCAGTTTCTCACCTAAATCATCTATTTCCAATTTTTCTAAATCAGTTTTCCCCATATTATTTTTTCTACTCCATTCGTTTTCTCAGTTCTGTCTATAAAATATCGTCATAAATTTCGCTATATTGGCTCTTCGGGGCTTTCTTGGTCTTTTGGCTCTTAACAGAGGAAGTTGTTGATCTGTCATCGCCTTTGAGAACCGCTTCCAAGGAACGGAAACCTTTTTGCTGCCAGTTAAGCAGAATTTTATCTATATAAGCTAGTGATGCTTTCCCCTGCAAGACAGCCCTTTTCAGTGCTTCTTCGATCATAGGAGGAGACATGGCGTCTACCTCCAGCCATTGCGAGATCTTTTGATTCTCAATCGGCGAGAGAGTTCTGCCTAATTCTTTTTCAAAACAGCGATACAACCGGCCCAATGCTTGTGTTTGTGTATCGAGGGGATTTTTCTTTTTCTCCTCTTTACTGGCAGCACCATTGCGCAGGCAATTACTTTTAGCAAAACTCCAGATCTCAAATATCTGACTGAAAAGCCCGTCCATATTATATGTTTCTATATCATCAATCCTGCTGATGCCAATAAATCCTTTATCCTGAAAAGGCATGATCATGTCTTTGGCTTCTGCTAATGTACAATTAAATTCTCTTTTAACATCCTCAAGCAAGAACTGCTCCTGCTTATTGGCGCAATTAATAATGCGCAAAAGAACGACCAGTTCTTTTTCATTGATGCGTAACTGGGCATACTCTCTTAAAAGCACGCCGGGCACCATAAAAGAATCTGTGTAAATGCTTTGGAAAAAGCGTAAATTATTAGACCACAAAACATTATTAATAGGTTTTTTGCTAGGCAAAAAAATTCCTCCAAACTTACCAAAAGACTTCTGAAATAATCAATATCATTCCTAATAATTTTCTACATCTATTTGTTTTATCCTACCGAAGGCAAGTAAATATAAAAAAATAGGCTTAATGTTAATAAGCCTATTTTTTTATATTTTATTAAGATAATATGGAGGTTAAATAACTTTTTTAAGGTACTCCCTTACCTGCTCTAAAACAGGAAGCTTTCCGTCCTCTTCCAATTGCTTTACAAGTTCGCAGATATCGGCGATCACAGAATCTTTATCTTCTTCAGCTCTTTGAGCAGCTTGTTTGGTTAGAACAGCACCTGTCGCCGCATGGAATTCATCCCCAAAGGAAGGTACAACTACCTCCGTAGCAAACTGTGTGCGTACTAGTTGTCCAAAATTTTGAGCTGCGTCCTCTTCACCATGTGTAATAAAAATACGTTTGGGCATCTTCTTAAATCCATGCAGCCATTTGATCATCTCATCGCTGTCAGCATGGGCAGAAAATCCGGTAAGCGAATAAATTTGGGCTTTGACCGTTACATCTTCACCATGGATGCGGACGAATTTATTGCCGTCCAAAATACGCCTTCCAAGTGTGCCCTCAGCCTGATAACCCATAAAGATTACCGAGCATTCCGGACGCCAGAGATTATGTTTTAAGTGGTGTTTGATCCTTCCCGCATCAGCCATGCCGCTGGCAGAAATGATGATTGCACCCCTTTTGATATTATTTAAAGCCATAGAATCCTCTGCGGTATGGGAAAAAACCAGTTTTTCGATTTCCAGGGGACAATGCCCCTTCTTTTTATATATCTTGGTAGTTTCTTCATCAAAATACTGAGGATATTTGCAAAATATCTCTGTAGCCTGAATAGCTAATGGGCTGTCCAAATAAATGCAGCCCGGTTTGATCTGTCCGGCATCCAACATCGCACTTAACATCATTAAAATAGTCTGCGTACGGTCTACGGCAAAGGCCGGAATAATCACATTACCGCCCCTTTGAAAAGATTCATTGATAATCCGCGAGAATTTCTCTTTATCTGCACTTTGGTCTTCATGAGCTCTGTTGCCATAAGTAGATTCCATGACCAGATAATCGGCTTCGGCAATAGTTTCCGGATCATTGACCAGATAATGATTATAACGGCCCAGGTCGCCTGTAAAAACAAGCTTTTCATTTCCGCCGCCATTATGATAAGAGATTTCCAGCATCGAGGAACCTAAAATATGTCCCGCATCCTTAAATACGACTTCAATTCCTGGCGCAGGAGAAAAGGACATATTGTATTCCACAGCCTTAAAATATCTTTGACAATCTATAGCTTCCATAGCCGTATAGATAGGCTGCAATAAGGCCTTGCCGGAACGCATGCCTTTACGGTTTTTTTGTTCTACTTCCATCTCCTGGATATGCCCGCAATCGGGCAGCATCACGCCGGATAAGTCCAATGTTCCGGCAGTGGTATAGACAGGCCCTTTAAAGCCAAATTTGTATAGTTTAGGAATCAATCCGCTATGGTCGATATGGGCATGAGTCAGTAGCAAAAAACTGATCTCGGCGGGATTAAAAGGAAAAGGCGCATAGTTTCTTTCTTTTAGCTCTTTACTGCCCTGATAAAGCCCGCAATCAACCAAAAAACGCGCAGAATCATGCTCAACCAGATAGCAAGAGCCGGTAACCGTTTTTGCTGCACCGAAAAAGGTTATTTTCACTTTTCCCACCCCTTTTAAATATTTTGCCGCTAGTTTATCTAGCGGCAATAAATACTTATTTGATCGTCTGCAAGAAAGCTTCCATTCTGTCACAAGCAATTTCGATGGTTTTCATCGAGGAGGCATAGGAACAGCGGATAAAGCCTTCGCCACTTTCTCCGAATGCACTTCCTGGTACGACTGCAACACTTTGCTGGTTAAGCAAATTTACACAAAAATCGTCCGATGACAAACCAGTCTTTTTGATCGAGGCGAAAGCATAAAAAGCGCCTTCCGGATCAACAATATCCAAGCCCATTGCCCTTAGTCGTTTAGTTATATATTCTCTTCTTCTATCATATTCGGCAAACATCTTCGCCACATCATCTTCGCCTTCTTCAAAACAAGGTATAGCGGCATGCTGGGCGATGGTAGGTGCGCACATCAGGAGGTATTGATGGAGCTTGAGGATTTCCACCATCAGCTGGGCATTACAACATAAATATCCTAAACGCCAACCGGTCATAGCATGAACTTTTGAAGAACCGCTGATCAAGATGGTCCGATCTTTCATGTCAGGCAGTGAAGCCAGAGAAACATGTTTACTTCCATAGGTCAGTTCGGCATAGATCTCATCGCAGATAACCATAATATCATGTTTTTTGGCAAAAGCCGCAATCGCTTCTAACTCATTGCGGTCTAATGAAGCCCCTGTTGGATTGCATGGATAATTAAGCAGCAGCGCTTTAGTTTTAGGCGTAATCCGCGCTTCCAGATCCGCTATAGTGATCTTAAATTTGTTTTCTATAGTGGAAGGGACGGGTTTGACTATGCCACCGATGAAATTAATAGCCGGCGCATAGGAAACGAAGCAAGGTTCGGGCAATAAAATCTCTTCGCCGGGGTTCAAGATAGACCAGATAGCTAAGAGAATCCCCTCGCTCCCACCTACAGTAATAACGATTTCCTTTTCTGGATCATAAGAAAGATCAAATTTTCTTTCCAAATAGTTAACGACTGCCTTTCTAAGCCCAGGCAATCCTTTGCTTGGCCCATATGCAGTAAGATCTTTTTCTAATGCAAGGCAGGCAGCCTGCTTGCCTATCGATGGCGTGGGAAAATCAGGTTCACCTATGCTAAGTGCTATCACGTCATCTCTTTCCCCCACTAAGTCAAAAAATCTTCCCAAGCGGGACGGTGGAAGTGCAACAACGGAGTTTGCGAAAAATTTTTGAGCATCAAAATTCATATGATCCCTCCTCTATCAATTCATACCGTAGTATTTACTATACTTATATAAAATAAAACAGCTCTTAAAATGGCTTTTTCCCTTGCCAAAGCTGGTTGATTTTTCAATACGTAAGCACTTTATATTTATTATAAAAAAATATCTATTTGACAGGACCAGGAAAGATTATGTATAATATGTCTTGCCGCAAAAACGTCGGGACGTAGCGCAGCTTGGTAGCGCACTTGATTTGGGATCAAGGGGTCGCAGGTTCAAATCCTGTCGTCCCGACCAGCAGGCTAAGCCTGCAGCAAATTCGCGCACTTCAACTCATGGAGTGCGTTTTGTTTTTACCAGCGCCGAAGATTGCCTTATAAAAAGTATAGATTATAGTTTTCGCGCTTAAAACTTTCGATTGCTTTTTGCTTTTCTTAATATAATAATCTTTTTAATGTCACAAGGCAAGTAAAAAAGCCATGTTTTTATTTTTTTTATTATAATCAGATGTTATCTAAAAAACAATATAAATTTTATTTGCAAAAACATAACAAAAAGATTATATTTATTATTATGTGAGATAAATTATAACCTAAAAAAGTTAAGGGGCGGTATTAATGAAAAAGAAAAGATTGTTGATTGTTTTTTGTTTAGTTTTAGCTTCTGTTTTTTTGTTCTCTTCTATGGCATTTGGAGCTACAAATATCAAGGTTTATATCGACGAAGAACAGCTTGCTTTTGATAATCCTCCTGTTATTCAAAACGGGGCTACGTTAGTTCCCCTCAGAGCTATTTTTCAAGCACTGGGAGCTCAGGTTAATTATGAGAATACTACTCAAACTATTACAGGTGAAAAAGGTAGCAATCTCATTAGCCTAAAAATAAATAGTAACATAGCACAAAAAAATGATGAGAAGATTACTTTATCAACAGCGGCACAATTAATAAATGGCAGCACAATGGTTCCCTTACGTTTTATTTCGGAAAGCTTTAATTGCAACGTTACTTGGGATAAAACTACTCAAACCATAAATATCACAACTGTAGAAAAAGAAATAACATATTATCCTAATACAAAAATACCTATGTTAGAAAATATATTTGACGACGTCAATTATCTTGAGTCAGAAAACATAGATGGCACTATGGCATACTACTATGATTATGATAACTTACCTGCTTCAGCATATTTTATCACTGAATATAAAAATCTTTTAATAGAGAATGGATTTTCATATTTTGAACAAACCGATGATGTTAATACTACAGTCTATATGAATACACAAACTCTTGACACGATTGGTTTTAGCACTGTTGATGATGGTACAGATAAATTTTTCATTATTATAACCTACAATGATAGTAATAGTTAAACCCTCTGTAGAAAAAAGCCTGGCATTTATGCCAGGCTTTTAAATTATACTATATATTTTCATGGGAAAAACTTTACAAGCACAAAAAAATTTGTTAAAATTGAAAAGCATTATTGCCCAAGGCTATATTAATAATGGGGTGTCGCCAAACGGCAAGGCAGCGGTCTCTGGAACCGCCATCTGTTGGTTCGAATCCAGCCACCCCAGCCAAATAAAAAAAGCAAAGCGTTTATCGCTTTGCTTTTTTTATTATATAATTTTATTTTCTACTTAAAGTAGATTTACTCTACCCTTTTTCAAATCTAGGCAAACATATTCTGGTAGGCCGTTCTTCATGGGAATCTGGACCTCCCCTTCAATCAAAGGACGGGCGTAACGGATGAAATCGTCGGTCACATAATTTCCTTCTTTATTGATCCAGTCAAGTG
>Ga0074197_1001385_pt1 | contig 20880 bp, 15 predicted proteins | sample EPASupsiteSAE305_FD_64526 | JGI IMG/M metagenome (GOLD analysis project Ga0074197, IMG submission 64526) | Bioremediated contaminated groundwater microbial communities from EPA Superfund site, New Mexico - SAE3-05 reassembly with SPADES | ecosystem: Environmental > Aquatic > Deep subsurface >...
CCCGCATCTGTATGGGCAGGTTGTCCCAGACCTGGTCGGCCGGGAACGGGCTGTTGAGCAGGAAGATGCCGTTGTCTTCGGCGCGGTTGAGCATCTCGTATTTCTCGAGGAAGCTGAACTGGTGGCAGCCGATGAAGCGGGCCTTGCTGACCAGGTACGGCGCCCGGATGTAGGACTTGCCGAAGCGCAGGTGGCTGGCGGTCATGGAGCCGGCTTTCTTGGAGTCGTACACGAAGTAGCCCTGCGCGTACTGGCCGGTCTCTTCGCTGATGATCTTGATGGTGTTCTTGTTGGCGCCGATGGTGCCGTCGGAACCCAGGCCGAAGAACAGCGCGCGGAAGGTGTCAGCGGGCTCGGTGGTGAAATTCTCGTCGTACTTGAGCGAGAGGTTCGTCACGTCGTCGTTGATGCCTACCACGAAGCCGTTTAGGGGCTTGGCGGCGGAGAGGTTCTCGAACACGGCCTTGGCCATGGCCGGGGTGAATTCCTTGGAGCCGAGGCCGTAGCGGCCGCCGACTATGGTGGGGAGCTCTTTCAGGGAGCCGGCCTTGAAGGCGTTGGCGCAGACGGTGACCACGTCCTGGTAGAGCGGCTCGCCCAGGGCGCCGGCTTCTTTGGTGCGGTCGAGCACGGCGATCTGCTTGACGGTCTTTGGCAGGGCCTTTATGAAGTCGGCCTCGGAGTAGGGCCGGTAGAGGCGCACTTTCAGCACGCCCACTTTTTCGCCTTTGCCTACGAGGTAGTTCACGGTGTCTTCCAGCACGTCGGCGCCGGAGGCCATCACCACCACGACCTTGGTGGCGTCGGGCGCGCCCACGTAGTCGAAGAGGTTATACTTGCGGCCGGTGAGTTTCTCGAACTGGCCCATGGCTTCTTTTACCATGGTGGGCACGGCGGTGTAGAACTTGTTGCCGGCTTCGCGGCCCTGGAAGAACACGTCCGGGTTCTGGGCGGTGCCGCGCAGGGTGGGGTGCTCGGGGTTGAGGCCGCGGGCCTTGTGCTCGGCTATGAGCTTCTCGCTGATCATGCTGCGCATGACTTCGTTGGAGAGCGGCTCCACCATGTTGAGCTCGTGGCTGGTGCGGAAGCCGTCGAAGAAGTGCAGGAACGGCACGCGGGTCTTGAGCGCGGCGGCCTGGGAGATCAGCGCGAAGTCCATGGCTTCCTGGGGGTTGGCGCTGGAGAGCATGGCCCAGCCGGTCTGGCGGCAGGCCATCACGTCGCCGTGGCCGCCGAAGATGGAGAGGGCGTGGGCGGCGACTTCGCGGGCGCTCACGTGGAACACGGTGCTGGTGAGCTCGCCGGCGATCTTAAACATGTTGGGGATCATCAGCAGCAGGCCCTGGGAGCAGGTGAAGGTGGTGGTGAGGGCGCCGGCGGTAAGGGCGCCGTGGACCGCGCCGCTGGCGCCGCCCTCGGACTGCATCTCTATGACGGAAGGGACGGTGCCCCAGATGTTCTTGTCGCCTTTGGCGCTCCAGACGTCGGAGAGCTCACCCATTACGGAAGAAGGGGTGATCGGGTAGATCGCTATGACCTCGTTGGTCTTGTGGGCCACGAAAGCCGCGGCCGTGTTACCGTCCATCGCTACGCGTTTGTTAGACATTATAATTATCTCCTTAAGGATGTAACCGCAAATCTGGAACTTCTGAGTCCCTAAAGTATACCATTTTTGCCCCTCCCCCCGGCCCCTCCCACGTTACCCCGGTTACGGTCCGAGCGGCCCGCCAAGGGTATGCCTTCTTCGGGTACGCGGTCTCGAACACCGTTCTCGCCGCTCGTCGCTCGGCCTCGTCGCTTGCGTAAGCCTCGGCCTCCGCGACGCCCCTCCGAAGGCACACCCTTGCCGTGCCGCATAGCTCTTATCCCCCTGCCCCCTAACGCTCACTCGGGGAACACGCCGCCGCCCTCTCTCCCTGCACAAAAAAACAAAACCGCCGGGTTTCCCCAGCGGCTTTTCTATCTTGTCAAATAGTCACTGATTTGTTGGCGTGCCATTTCTCCTTTTTTTAGCGTCATTCATTTTCAATTTTTCTATCGCCTTAACAGCGCGTTCCCTGATGGGAAATCTTTTCTTCTCTACTTTCTTTCCGTTCTCGATTTGCGCCTCCAGATAATAATACGTGTCATTCCTCGCCAATTCCTCAAACAACGGGATTGAGCTGGAATCTCCAATTTCCTCAAGGCATGCAATCGCACTTTGCCTAAATTTTTTCTGCGGGTTTTTCAAATTTGCGACTAAAATCCTCTTGACCTCATCAAAATCTTTTGATGAGACACTCTCTCTGCTCCCAACTATTGCCTCCAACGAGATTGTCTGCATCCAATAGTTCCCATCCTTAATCAATCTTAGAAATGATGGAATAGCCCGGGAATCCCTCATATCACTCAAAGCATATACAGCATCTTTTCTAACGGACACTTCTTTGTCGTCGAGCAATTTAATTATCGCTGGAGTGGCCCTCTTTATACGTCTTTTGCCGAACAATATTGCAAGTCTACCTCGCACCAAGGGGTCTTTATTACCCAATTCCCGCAGCAAAATATCGGTATTATCCGGTAAAGCATTATACAGACAATCGTTTGCTCCCTCATAAATATGGTCATCCTGGGACTTAAGATTGTTTAGACATTCCCTAATGTCAATTTTCACATCCGAATTGTCCTGCGCAAACAGCAGAACATCACTCCCACTTAAAAGAAGTATAACAACAAGCAGTTTTAAGCAAGCGCGCATACAATCCCTTTAGTCAAGCAGGTATTTGCCTCTGAACCATATGCGAATTCTAGCAAACTACTGGGGGCCGCTCCGCAACTGGTTCACAGGAAGACCGCGGAGCGGGTGGCGAGGGCACATTGCGAGGCAGAGTTGGAGCCGGGGTGGCCCCGAGGGAGCCGTTAGGGCGCAGGGCCAAGTGCCGGAGCGGACGGCCTATCATTAGGGCCGCGGCGGCGCTGTCTGACGAGCGCACTGTGTGCGCGAGGAGTTCGACGCCGGCGGAGGCACGCCGGCCCTCTTCCGCCGCGCCCGCTTAGGCGAACGAGGGGGCACCCCGGCTCCAACTTCAGGGTTTTGTATAATTAGTTTATGGAGAACAAACCTAAGAAACCTACACCATCGATCAAGCAGAACCTGGGGCGCCATCAGGATGCCGTGGCGCGCCGCTCCAATTTCGACGAGGTCGCCATGGGCTTCGGGCTGGAAGAGGCCGTTACCGAGGCCGCCAGGTGCCTGGGCTGCAAGACCAAGCCCTGCGAGCTGGCCTGCCCCGTCAACGTCAAGATCCCCGAGTTCGTGGACCTGGTCCACAAAGAAGACCTGGGCGCCGCCGCCTCCAAGATCTTCGAGACCTCCCTTTTTCCCGCCATCTGCGGCCGCGTCTGCCCGCAGGAAACCTACTGCGAAGCCGCCTGCGTGCTCAAAGACAAGTTCGGCCCCGTTTCCATAGGCCGGCTGGAACGCTTTACCGCCGACTATGCCCGCAAAGGCGGCTTGATAAAGCCCCCGCCCTGCGCCCCCGACACCGGCAAGAAAGTGGCCTGCGTGGGTTCAGGGCCCACCTCTTTGGCCGTCGCGGCTGAGCTGCGCAAGCTGGGTCACGCGGTAACCGTGTTCGAGGCCCTGCACGAGTTCGGCGGCGTACTCTGCTACGGCATCCCCACCTTCCGCCTGCCGCGCGAAGTGGTGCGTTTCGAGGTGGACATGCTGCGCAAGATGGGCGTGCGCTTTCTCAAGAACGTGATGGTAGGCAAGTCCATCACCATAGAGGAACTTAAAAAGGATTTCGACATAATATATATCGGCTCCGGCGCGGGCCTGCCCACGCCCATGAACGCCCCCGGCGAGGACCTGGTGGGCGTTTACAGCTCCAACGAGTTCCTGACCAGAGTGAACCTGATGGAGGCCTATAAGTTCCCCGTTTCCGACACCCCGTACTACGTGGGCAAAAGGACCGTGGTGGTAGGCGGCGGCAATACCGCCATGGACTCCGCCCGATGCGCCATGCGCCTGGGGCCGGAGAACGTCACACTGCTCTACCGCCGCACCCGGGCCGAAATGCCCGCGCGGGCCGAAGAAGTGGAGAACGCCATGGAAGAGGGCATCAAGTTCGAGTTCCTCACCGCGCCGGTGGAGCTGGAAGGCGACGAGAAAGGACGCCTCAAGCGCGTGAAGTGCATCCGCATGGCGCTGGGCGAGCCCGACGCCTCCGGCCGCCGCAAGCCCGTGCCCCAGAAAGGTTCCGAGTTCTACATAGAGGCCGACAGCCTGGTGGTGGCCATAGGGTCCAGCCCCAACCCCGTCATACAGCAGACCACACCTGGCCTCGCCGCCAATAAATGGGGCGGCATCATAATAGACGAAGCCACCGCGAAGACCTCGCTCGAAGGCGTTTACGCCGGCGGCGACGTGGTGCGCGGCGGCGCCACCGTGCTGCTCGCCATGAAGGACGGCAAGGCCGCGGCCCGGGCCATTCACGAGAAACTTTCGGCCAAAGGCAACTAACATGGAACACGACATCTACTCCACCGAAGGGCTCTATAAGATAGTCGAGAAAACCGACATCTCCGCCACCATCTCCAAACACGTCATATACGCCCCCCTCATAGCCGCCAAGGCCAAGGCCGGGCACTTCGTCATACTTCGCAGCCGCCCCGGCGGCGAGCGCATTCCCGTGACGCTGGTGGACTGGAGCCCCGAGAACGGCACCGTCACCGTTATCATCCAGGCCATAGGCAAGTCCACTTCCGAGATGAACGCCCTTAAGGCAGGCGACTCTTTCAGCGACGTGGCCGGACCCCTTGGCACGCCGGTGGAGATAAAGAAGTACGGCACCGTGCTGGGCGTGGGCGGCGGCGTGGGCATAGCCGAGCTGTACCCCATAGCCCGCGCTTTCAAACAGGCCGGCAACGAGGTGGTGTCCATCCTCGGCGCCCGCTCCAAAGACCTCCTCATACTCGAGGCTGAAATGGCCTCGCTGGGCCGCGTGCTCGTTACCACGGACGACGGCTCCGCCGGCAAGAAAGGCCTGGTGACCGACGCGATGAAGGAACTCTACGCCGCCGGTGAGAAGCTCGATGCCATCTTCACCATAGGCCCCATCATCATGATGAAGTTCGTGGCCGAGGCCTCCCGGCCGCACGCCACCCCCACCTTCGCGAGCCTCAACCCCGTCATGCTCGACGGCACCGGCATGTGCGGCGGCTGCCGCGTGGAGATAGGCGGCAAGCCCAAATTCGCCTGCGTGGACGGGCCCATGTTCGACGCCCACCAGACCAATTTCGACGCGCTCATGAAGCGTACGGCCGCCTACCGCGAGCAGGAGAAGGAATCGCTGGAAAAGTACGGCAAGGACCACAATTGCCGCATAGGCCTGCACTGATTGACACGCCGGCCTTTAAGTGGCAGAATTGGATTAAGAAGTAAACTTGGAACTAGGGGAGACAAACTAATGAAAAAAGTACTGTTAAGCGCAGTCCTGCTGGCGTCCTTCGGCGCCGCGGCCATCGCCGCCGATTACGGCAGCGCCGGTTGCGGTCTCGGCAGCCTCGCCTTCAAGAACAACGACGGCACGCAGATCCTCGCCGCCACCACCAACGGCACCTTCGGCAGCCAGACCTTCGGCATCACGTTCGGCACCTCGAACTGCAATGCCAAGGGCATGATAAAGGTGTCCAAGGCCCGCGAGAGCTTCATCGAAGCCAACTACAAGGACCTGTCCCGCGACGTGGCCAAAGGCTCGGGCGAGTACGTGACCAACCTGGCCCAGCTCTACGGCTACACGCCCGACACCGCCTGGAAGTTCACCCAGATCCTGCAGAAGAACCACAACAGGATCTTCGCCGCCAACAGCGCCCAGACCGCCGTCAACGAGATCAACACTCTCGTCGCCGGCATCTAAAGGCCGAACGCAGATGAAGTCATTACGGACCGGGTGGTTAAGACCTCCGGTCCGTTTTTTATTTTCAGCCCTGCTGCTATCGGCAGTACCGCTCCTGGCCATAACGCCGGAGCAGGAACTGCGGCGCCTCGCCCTGCGCCAGGAGGCGGCCAAGGCCGAAGCCTGGCGGGACAAGTACTGGCTGCGCCTGGTCTATTACGAAAAGAACCTCTTCGGCGGCTACAAGAGCCATTCCGTAAATCCCAATTTCTACCTGTCCAAATGGGGCAGGATCAGCCCCAAACTGGAACTGGAAGCCGCGGTGGACGGTTTCTTCTTCGAGGGCAAGGACGACGATTCCCCCGAATGCCGCTTCCCGGAGCGCTACCATTGGCTGCGCAAGAAGCTCGGGCTTGAGAGTTCGGAATTCAGCCGCCGATGCGAGTCGTTCGAGGAATGGAAGGACTCCCTCGACACGGAATCGGTCAGCCTGCTGTTCGCGGCCGGCTATCTCAATAACCCGTCTACCCTGTACGGCCACACCTTCCTGCGCCTGCACAAGCGCGGCGGGGCCGGCGCCGACCTGCTGGACTACACCGTCAACTACGCCGCCACCGCCGACGCCGACAGCGGCGTGCTGTTCGCCCTGAAGGGCCTGGCCGGCCGCTATCCCGGCCAGTTCTCCACCATTCCCTACTACCTCAAGATACAGGAATACCACAACCTGGAGAACCGGGACCTCTGGGGTTTCCCCCTCTACCTGAAGCCCGACGAGATAGACCGCCTGATGCGCCATTGCTGGGAACTGGGCAAGGCGGCTTTCCCCTACTATTTCTTCACCCGCAACTGTTCCTGGCAGCTCATGCCGCTGCTGGACATCGTCAAGCCCGAGCTGAAGCTGTCCCGCCGCTTCCGCTACTGGGTGATCCCCTCCGATACCGCCAAGGCCGTGCTGGCGGGGTCCCTGCCCGGCGTGCCGGACTGGCGCCCCTCGCTCTGGAAGACGGTAGATTGGAAGCGCTCGCAGCTTACCCCGGATGAACAGGGCCAGGTGCTGGAGCTGACCCGCGGCGACCAGCAGGCGGCCCTCAAAAAACTCGAAACTTTCCCCCCGGCCATAAAGGCGGCAGTGCTCGAGACCGCGGCCGACTATCTCAGCTGGCGCTTTTACGCCGGGCGCATCAATAAGGAAACCCTGGACGCCCGCACCGACCCGCTGCTCTCCGTGCGGGCCTCGCTGGGCCAGCAGGTGACCTTCACCGGCGGGCCGCAGCGCCCCCCCTCCATAAAGGACGCCCACGAGAGTTTCCGGGCCGGCGTGGGCGTGGCGGCCCTGAAGAACGGCACCGCCTACGACCTGAACTGGCGCTACGCCGTCCAGGACCTGCTCGACGACCCCGCCGGTTACCTGCCCGACGCCGTGCTGGAGATGGGTGCTTTCAAGGTCCGCTACGAGCAGCGCTATAACAGGTTCTACTTCAAGGAAGCCAGGGTGGTAAAGGTGATGAGCCTTAACCCCTGGGATAACTGGGTGCAGCGTCCCTCCTGGGAAATAGGCGCCGGTTTCGAGCAGGCCGACGAGACGGGCCGCCAGGCCGGCGGTTCGGCCATCTGGACCATGAACGCCGGCTCCGGCGTAGCGGCGGAGTGGCGCGGGCCGGTGCGGCAGCTCTGGTACCTGCTGGTACAGGCCGACGGCGGCCTTGGCGGGGCGCTGGACTCCCGCTGGCGCGCTGGTCCCGGCGTTAAAGGCGGCGTGCTGGCCGAGAAGGGCCCCGTGCGCGCCCTCTTCGAGGCGCGCTACATCGCCTACACTTTCGGCGACACCGACCCGCTTTGGGCCGGCACGGCCGCCGCCTCGCTCAAGCTGTCAAAGGATTCAGCCCTGCGCGCCGAGTATTCCTGGCGCGGCGAAGTGAAAGAGGCCGGCCTCTACTACAACACCTTCATCTTCCCGCCGTGAAGCCTGCCCGCTGCCTGCTCCTCCTGCCGCTGGCCGCCCTGTGCGGCTGCACGCACCTTTTCTTCCACCCCGAAACGCGCGTCTTCTCAGATCCAGCCGCCGCCGGCCTGAAATACGAGGCCATCAAGTTCGCCTCGGAGGACGGCACGGCGCTCACCGGCCTGTTCTTCCCCGCCGCCGGGGAGGCGCGCGCCACCGTGGTGGATTTCCACGGCAACGCGCAGAACATGACGGCGCATTTTCCTTATTCGGCCTGGCTGGCCGCCGAGGGCTACAACGTATTCATAGTGGATTACCGCGGGTACGGGGCCTCGGGCGGTAAGGCGGACCTGGACGGCGTGGTGATGGACGCGCGTGCGGCGCTCGCCCATTCACTGAAGCTCCCTGGCGCGCGGCCAGACAGGATAGTGGTTTTCGGGCAGAGTCTCGGCGGGGCGGTGGCGGTGGCGGCCTTGGCCCAATCCGGTTTCAAGCCCGCCGCGCTGGTGGTGGAAGGGACTTTTTATTCTTACCGGGGCGTGGCCTCGGAGTCGCTGCGCAGGCACTGGCTCACCTGGCCGCTGGCCTGGCTGCCGTGGCTTGCGGTGAGCGGCAGGCATTCCCCGGCAGACTTCATCTCCGGAATAACCTGCCCTAAACTCTTCATCCATTCCGAGAACGACGGCACGGTGCCGTTCAGCCAGGGCAAAAAGCTCTACGACGCCGCGCCGCAGCCTAAAGAGTTCTGGACGGTGCCCGGCGGGCACATAGAGGCCTTCGGCTTCTACCGGGAGACCTTCGGTCCCCGGCTCCTGGCTTTCCTTGAAAAAATAACCGGTTAGACGGCTTACTTCTCCGGGGTTTCCCCGAGTTCCCTTAGGGCGGTCTTGAGCGCTTCCTCGTGGCGCCTGCTTTCCAGCGGGGCCATGAGGCTGTAGGCGCAGGGCACCACCAGCAGGGTCAGTAGAGTCGAGAGCAACACTCCCCCGATGACCACCAGGGCCATGGGGATGCGCGTTTCGGCGCCGGGTCCGTAGCCCAGGGCCGGCGGTATGGCGGCGGCGATGGTGGCGAAAGATGTCATGAGGATGGGGCGCAGCCGGATAGGGCAGGCCTCCAAAAGGGCCTCGTTCACGCCCAGCCCGCCCTCGCGGCGGCGGTTATTGGTAAAGTCCACCAGCAGGATGGAATTTTTCTTCACTATGCCCATGAGCAGGATCAGGCCTATCATGCTGTAGATGGAGAGCGAATGCCCGCCGAGCTTCAGCGCTATGAAGGCGCCCGTGAGGCTGAAGGGCAGGGCCAGCAGCACGGTGAAAGGGTGCAGGAAGCTGTTGAACTGCGACGCCAGGATCATGTAGGCCACGAACACGCCCAGCACCAGCGCGAAGTAGAGGCTGCCGAAGGATTCCTGGAAGGTCTTGGAGGTGCCGGTGAACACCACGCGGTAGCCGTCGGGCAGGAGCTCTTTGGCCAGCCGCTCCACGTCCTTAAGCGCCTGTTCCTGCGAAGAATCCTGGGCCACGTTGGCGAACACGCCTATAGCGCGTTCGCGGTTCTTGCGCGAAATAGTTAGGAGGGTGGTCTTCTGCTCCACCTTCACTACTTCGGAGAGCCGTATGACTTCCCCCCGGTTATTGCGTACCCAGATCTTGTTTATGTCCTTCGGGTCGCTGCGGTCGCGGCCCAGCAGCTGCACCCGGATGTCGTAGCGCTTGCCGCCGCGCGTGAACTTGCCCGCGCGCACGCCGCCTATCATGGAATTAACCGCGTCGCCTATGGAGGCCACGCTCACGCCGCGGGCGGCCGCCTTCTCGCGGTCGGGCACCACCTGCACCTCGGGCATGCCTTCCTGGTAATCCGTATCCACATCCACCATGCTGCCGGAGGCCGCCATCTTCTCCATCAGCAGGCGGCTGTACTCGCCCAGCTTCTCCCAGTTGGGCCCGCGCACGCTGAACTCCACCGGGAAGCCGCGCTGGGCCGTGAAGCCCGAGAGCGAAGGGTCCTGTATGGCCGCGCGGCTCACGCCGGGAATTGAATTAAGTGGCTTGCGCGCGTAGCGCATGAATTCCTGCTGGGTGGGCGGGCGTTTCTGGCCCGGCAGCGGCACGCGCTCGGCGGGCGGCTTCATAGCTATCATCAGCATGCCCTGGTTCACCTGGCCGCCGCCGAAACCTCCGGTATTGGCCATGAAGGTGCGGATATTCGGCTGTGCCATGGCCCATTTCTCGGCTTCTTCCATGGCCTTGGCGGTCACATCCAGCGGGGTGCCTACCGGCATCTGCACGCGGGCCAGGAACCGGCTCTGGTCCTGCGCCGGAGAGAATTCCTTGGGAATGAACTTTACCAGGGACATGGAGGCCGCGAAGATAACTACGGAAACGGCTATGACCGCCCAGCGGTGGCGCAGGAGCCGGCTCAGCAGCCCGGCGTAAGAGCGGCGGGCCCGCTCCATGAGGGCGTCCATGGCGCGGCCTATCCACAGCGAGCGCTCGGCGTCCACGAACTGCGAACAGCGCATGGGTGTGAGGGTGAGGGCCTCCAGCAGCGAGAGCATCACGGCGGCCGTCATGGTGACGCCGAACTGGAAAAAGAACTTGCCTATGATGCCCTGCATGAACACCACCGGCAGGAAGATGGCGAGGATGGCCACCGAGGCCGCCATGGCCGGGAAGGTCATTTCCCGCGCGCCCAGGATGGCCGAGCGCACCCGGCCTTCCCCTTTTTCGTTGTGGCGCACTATGTTCTCCAGCATCATAATGGCGTCGTCCACCACTATGCCTATGGCCAGCGTCAGGCCCAGCAGGGTGAAGGTGTTGAGCGTGAAGCCCATGAAGTAAAGGACGAGGAAAGACCCGACGATGGAAGTAGGGATGGCCAGCAGCACGTTGAACGTGGATGACCACGAACCCAGGAACAGCCAGCAGACCGCCGAGGTCAGGATCACCGACAGCACCAGGGTGAAATTCAGTTCGTGGGTGGATTCTTCTATGAAGCGGGTGGAATCGTTCACTACCTCCAGGCGCATGCCTTCGGGCAGGTTCTTCTTTATTTCCTCTATCCTGGCCCTGACGCGCTTGGCGGTGGCCACGGCGTTGGAACCGCGCTGCTTATTGATGCCCAGACCAACGGCTCTTTTCCCCCAGTTGCGGGTGATGCGCCTCACGTCGGCCAGCCCGTCCTCCACCTTCGCCACGTCGGAAATATGGTAGGTGCGCCAGATGGCCGAGCCGCCGCGGCCCGCTATCACTATGCGCGAGAAGGCCTCGGGGGTGGGTGCTTCGCCCAGCACGCGCACGTTCAACTCTTTCTTGCCGGTGTCTATGTAGCCGGCCGGCTGTTCCGCGTGCTGGGAGGCTATGGCGCCCAGCACGTCCGTGACGGTGAGCTGGGCCGCGTCCATCTTGTCCGCGTCCAGCCAGACGCGCAAGGCGGGGTCCACGTAGCCGCCCATATTGACCTCGCCCACGCCCTCTATGATGCTGAGCTGGTCGCGCAGCACGTCGTTGGTGTAGTTCATCAGGTCCGCTACGGGCCTGTCGCCGGAGAGGGCCATCCAGATTATGGGCTGGTCCTCGGGGTTGGTCTTGGTGACCACGGGCGGGTCAATCTCTTTGGGCAGGTTGCGGGCGGCCTGGGAGACCTTGGCCTGCACTTCCTGCATGGCGTCGTCTATGTCGTGCTCCAGCTCGAACTCCAACGTGATGCGCGCCGCGCCGCGGCGCGAGGACGAGGAGATGTCCTTGATGCCGGCTATGGTCATGACGGCGCTTTCCAGCACGTCCGTCACCTGCGTTTCCATCACCTCGGGGGCCGCCCCCTCCAGGTTCACGCTGATATTGACCACCGGGTAATCCACGTCGGGCAGCTGGCTGATGCCCATGCGCCCGAAGCCGATGGCGCCGAAAACTATGAGGCCCAGCATCAGCATCCAGGCGAAGACGGGGCGCTTTATGGAAAGGTCGGAAAGGATCATTTAATCTCCGGGGCCAGGCCGGCGGCCGTTTCCAGCCGCGCCGCGGCCAGGGCCGCAGCCGCTGTGGCGGCCTCCAGGTTGAGCGCCGTCTGCAGCGCGGAGTTCTGGGCGTTCAGGACGTCCAGGTTGGTCACGAGGCCGTAGGTATAATCCTTAGCCTGCAGGCGCGCGTTCTCTCCGGCCAGGGCCAGGGCCGCCCGGAGCGAGGCCATGACCAGCAGGGAATGGCGCAGGGAGGAGTGGGCCTGCCGCACCTCGGCGAGGGCGGAGCGCTCCGCCAGGGCCAGGGCGAGGGCGGCGGCCGAGGCCTGCGCGCCGTACTGATCGGCGGAGGCCCGGTTATAGCCGCCGGTATAGAGCGGGACCCGGAGCGTCAGGCCGGCGTCCCAGCGGTCGTCCTCGTTGGGGGCGGGGCGCTTGAGGTAGTAATTGGCCGAGAGGTCCAGGGAAGGCAGGCCCAGGCGGCGCGCGGCTGACTCTCCCGCCTGCGCGGCGCGCAGCGATTGGCGGGCAGCGGCCACGTCGGGCCGGGAACGTGCGGCAAGCAGGTAGGGTTCCAGCTCCGGCAGCGCCGGCACGGCAGCGGCGGCGGGGGCCAGCGGGCCCTCCAGGCCGGTCAGGAAGCCCAGCGCGATCTGGGCGGAATTCTCGCCGGCCAGCTCGGAAGCCAGGGAGGCTTCGTCCTGGGCCAGCTGCGCTTTGGCCGCCAGCACTTCGCTGGCCCGGCTGCGGCCTATGGCCGCCCGGTTTTCAAGTTCCTTTACCCTGCCGGCAGTAACTTCCAGCTGGGCGCGGCGCACGGCTATCTCCGCGCGCCTGGCGGCGAGGTCTATGCAGGCGGCCGCCACGTCGATGTAAAGCCCCTGTCGCGCCCTGGCCAGTTCCAGGCGGGCGGCTTCGGTGCGCGCCCCGGCCGCTTTAGCAGCCAGGTAGTCGCGCAGGCCGGAGAAAAGGTTATAGCTCAGGTTCACGGCCGCCTGGCCGCGGCCCGGCGCGCCCTGCGCGCCCTGCGCCGCGGTCTCAGAGGCGATGGCGGATAGCTCCGGCCTGAACGCCGCGCTCTGCGCCCGGCGGAAAGCCTCCAGTTGCTTCACTCCTTCCCCCCCGGCTGCCAGGGTTTCGCTGCGCCGCAGGGCGAGGTTGAAAGCCTCGTCCAGGGTCAGCGGCCGCGCCTCCTGGGCCGTAGCCGCGGAAGAGGCGCATAACAGGAGCAGGAGCAGGGCGGAGGATCTTTTCATTGGGGGTGTTCGTTATTGCCAGTGGAAGATCACCGGCGGTATCAGGAGCAGCAGGGCCAGGATGAAGAAGAAGATCTGCGCCGGCAGCATCCACTTGAACCACTTGTCCCAGGGAATGCCGGCCAGGCCCAGCACGCCCATGGTAACGCCGGAAGTAGGGAGCACGGGGTTTATCCAGCCTTCGCCGAACTGGAAGGCCAGCACCGCTGTCTGGCGCGTCAGGCCCAGCACGTCGGTCAGCGGGGCCATCACGGGCATGGTCAGCGCGGCCTGGCCGGAGCCGGAGTGCACGAAGAAGTTTATGGTGCCCTGCGCCACGAACATGGCCTGGGCCGCCACCACCGGGTGCAGCTGCGAGATGACGGCCGCCATACCGTGCAGCATGGAGTCCAGGATCTTGCCGTCGGAGGCTATCACCAGCGTGGCCTTGGCGCAGGCGATGATGAGCGCCACGCCCACCATGTCCTTGGCCCCGGCCTTGAAGGCGTCGGTCAGTTCGTCCAGGCTCAGATGCCCCACGAAGCCGGCGGCGAGGGCCAGCGTGAAGAACAGGGCCGCGATCTCCAGGATGAACCACTCGTACTTCATCACGCCGAAGACCAGCGCGAAGATGGAAAGCCCGAAGACCATCAGGACGAGCTTGTGGCGCCAGAGGAAAGGCTCCAGTTTATCGGCGTCCAGGTGGAACTCCTGCTTGCGCAGCTTGTCCAGTTCGAAGACCGGACTTTTGGAAGGGTCCTTGCGGATACGGGCAGCGTAGAGCATCACGAAGGCGGTCATACAGACGGTGCTTATCACCCAGATCAGCATGCGGTATTCCAGGCCGGAACGGGGCGGCAGTTCCGCTATGCGCTGGGCTATACCCACTATGAAGGGATTCAGCGTGGAGCCCGCGAAGCCGGCCGCCGCGCCCAGGAAGGGAATGGCCGTGCCTACCAGCGAATCGTAGCCGAGGGCTATCGCCAGCGGGATGAAGATGAGCACGAAAGGCATGGTCTCCTCGCACATGCCGAACACCGACCCGGCCACGGAGAAGACCACCATGGTTACCGGTATGAAGAAGATGCGCAGGTGCGGGCGCTGCGCGAAGAAGGCGGCCAGGCGCTTGAGGCCGCTGGCGAGGGCCCCCGTGCGCTCTATAACCGAGAAGGCGCCGCCTATCACGAAGAGGAAGACTATTATCTCAACTGATTTCACGAAACCCTTTATGGGGGCGAGGAGCACCTTGGCCGGGCCTTGCGGCACGGTGGCGCCGGGAGTGAACGAATCCGCCACCACCAGGGTGCGGCCGTCCTTCTCTACCCGCTGATATTCCCCTCCGGGCAGCAGCCAGGTGCCTATGGCCACCAGCACCACCACTCCGTAGATCATCGCCAGCGTGTTTACCGAGAATTTGGTCTTCATGGGTCCTTTTAAGGCTTGGGCAGCGTGTATCTGTCCCCGGCTTTCAGCAGGTGCAGCGTTATGCCGCGGGCGGCCAGGTGTCCCCTGCCGTCGTCGGAAACCTTCTCCCCTTTCGCTTTCTCGAAGACGCTCACCAGGCTGATGCCGGCCGCCTCACAGCTGCCGTCGGGGCTCACTATGAGGGCGGTGTTCTCGTCTATGCCTATGCCGGCGTCGAGGCCGGGGTGCTCCAGGAGCACGCTGATAAGGCGGTTCTGGCGCTTGCGGGCCAGGAAATGCTGGTCCATCACTATGTTATCCGGCACGAAACCGAAGCCCTCGGCCGTGACCACGGCGCTGGAGCGGATGGCGCTGAAGGACTCCTCGTCCTTGCCGGCCAGGCGGTCGTCGCCGGTAAGCATTACCCGGCTCATGATGGCCGCCCCGGCGCTGGTGCCGGCTACTATGCCGCCTTCGCGGTGGATGCGGCGCATCTCTTCCAGCAGTTTAGTGCCGCCCACGAAGGAGAAAAGGGTCACTTGGTCGCCGCCGGTCATGTAGACAAGGTTGGCCTTCCTGAATTTTTCCAGGATCTCCGGTTTGTCGGCCCCGCCCTTCGGGAACAAGACCCAGTCCACGGAGCCGGCGCCCAGGCGCAGGAACTGCTCCGCCTGATCCTTGGCCGCCCCGGCCGGATCGCCGCTGGCCTGCGGGATTATGACGATGCGGGCGTTCTTGCCCCCGGCGAGTTCTACCAGTCGGGCCGTGACCACGTCGTCGTTACCGCCGCCGCCGATGATCACCACGCGCCCGGCACCGTTCGGCAGGTCTCCGGCCGCAGCCGGCACGGCGAACAGGCTCAGGGCCAGGAACAGGGGCTTTATTTTTTTATAAGCTGCCATACGATCTCCGATGCCTTAGCGAGGTGTTCCAGGAGGATGTATTCGTCGTCGGCGTGCGGGTTCCTGGCCCCTATGCCGAAATTCACGGTGGCTATGCCTTTGGCGTTAAGCGAGTTGGCGTCGCTGCCGCCGTGGGAAGGCACCGGGGCCGGCGCCAGGCCCGCCCCCTTCACCGCCTCCGCGGCGGCCTGGCAGACCGGCGCGTCGGGCGCGTGGCGGTAGGGCTTGAAGTCCCAGCTCCAGTCGAACTTTACCGAGCCGCCCGCGGCGGCCGCGGCTTTTTCAAATTCCGCCTTCATGGCGGCCAGCACGGGTTCTACTTTGGCGCTGTCCAGGGAACGCACCTCGCCTTTCACTTTGGCAGAAGGGGGCACCACGTTGGTGGCTTCCCCCCCTGAGATGGTGCCGATATTGGAGGTGGTGTCCTCGTCGTGTCGCCCGAACCGCAGGGCGGCGATGGCCTTGGCGGCTATGGAGATGGCGCAGATCCCCTTTTCCGGGGCTATCCCGGCGTGGGAAGCCCTGCCGGTCACTTCCGCGTTCCAGACGGCGGCGCCGGGGGAGGCGGTGGCGTAGGAGCCCGGGTCCAGTGAGGAATCAAAGACGAAGCCTCGCTTTATGCCGGGGGGCAGCTGCAGGTTGAGCCCGCCAGCCATGCTGGTCTCCTCCTGGGTGGTAAAGGCGATGGTGAACGGTTTGAGAGCCGAAGAAGTGTTCACGGCCCTTTCCAGGGCGTAAAGGATGGCCGCCATGCCGGCCCGGTTGTCCGCCCCGAGTTGGCCTTTGCCGTCGGAGGTTATCCTGTCTTCCAGGACCACCTGTTTGGTGGCGGCGGTGTTGCGGGCCGTGTCCATGTGGGCCAGCAGCAGGAAATCCCCGCCGCCCCCCACCTGGCAGACTACGTTGCCGGTGTTGGAGCCGGAAGCCGCGGCCGCGTTGTCTATCTGCGCCGGCAGCCCCAGTTTCTTGAGGAAGGCCGCCGCGTACTTCGCCACGGCGGCCTCCTTGCCGGATGGCCCGTCCAGGCGCGCCAGCTCCATAAAAAGTTCCGCCAGTCTTCTGCTCGCCATGGTGTCTCCTATTGGGCCCAGTTGCGCGCCAGGTTTATGAGGACCTGCGCGGACTTGTTCATGCCGTCGAGCGAAACCCATTCGTAGCGGCCGTGGTAATTGTAGCCGCCGGTGAAGACGTTGGGCGTGGGCAGGCCCATGAAGGAAAGGCGGGCCCCGTCGGTGCCGCCGCGCACAGGTTTTATCCTCGGCTCCAGCCCGGCGGCCCGCACGGCGGCCTTCAGGGTCGCCATCACCCGGGGGTGTTTGCGGATGACCTGCTTCATGTTGCGGTAGCTTTCCTTGAAGGTCAGTTCTATCTTCGCGAGAGGGTACTTGCGGCGCTTGGCGGCGACGATGGCCTCCAGCCGCCGTTCCATGGCCTTGAGCTTCTTAAGGTCGTGCTCGCGGGCTATGCCGCTGACAGAAGCCTTCTCCGTCTCGCCGACTATGTCCGTGAACATGATGAAGCCCTGGTGCCCTTCCGTGGTCTCGGGCAGCAGGCTCTCGGGCCAGGAGGAGACGATGTCCGCCGCGATCCGCGCGCCGTTGGCCATGGCGTTCTTGGCGGAGCCGGGGTGCACGCTCTTGCCGGTTATCCGGATCTCCACCGAATCGGCGTTGAAGGTCTCTTCTTCTATGGACCCGGCGATGTCCCCGTCGAAAGTGTAGGCGTAATCGGCCCCGAACCCCTTCACGTCGAAATACTTGACGCCCTGGCCCACTTCCTCGTCGGGGGTGAAGCCTATCTTCAGGGTGCCGTGCGGTATTTCCGGGTGCTTGAGCAGGTGCTCGGCCGCGGTCATGATGATGGCCAGGCCGGCTTTGTCGTCCGCGCCCAGCAGCGTATCACCGGAAGCCGTTACGATGTCGTCGCCCTTGCACTTGGCCAGGACGGGGCAGTTGCGGGTGTTCAGGACGATCCCGAGCTTGCGGCTGATGACGATGTTCCCGCCTTTCCAGTTCTTGTGCACCTGCGGTTTAACGCCTTTCCCCGGCGCGTCGGGAGCGGTGTCCACGTGGGCCAGCAGGCCTATCACCGGCTTTTTCCCCTTCACGGTGGCGGGGATCTCGGCGGTGACGTAGCCGTGTTTGTCCAGTCTGACGCGCTTGGCCCCTATGGCCTTGAGTTCCGCGGCCAGCATCCGGGAGAGCGTCAGCTGTTTGGCCGTGGAAGGGAAGGTGGCCGACTTGTCGTCGCTCTGGGTGTCCACCCTGGCATACCGGTCCAGTCTCTTGTAAAGCGGTGTTTTAAGGTCCATGCCGTTCTCCTCCGTCGCAGTGGCTTGTGTCCAAGCAAAAAGGATATAATTAATATATCCCACGGTTCAAGGAGCTAAAATGGCCATCAACTTCATGCCCAAGGAAGTTAAATTCTTCGACTACCTCAACCTGCAGGCCGAGAACATCGTAAAGACGGCCGACTGCTTCAAGACCGCCGTGAAGAAGGGCAGTTTCGACGAGGAGACCGTAAAGAAGATCAAGAACCTGGAGCATGAAGGCGATACCCTCTCCCACGAGATCGTGGACATGCTCAACCGCACTTTCATCACCCCCATAGACCGCGAAGATATCTACGCGCTGGCCAACACCCTCGACGACATCGTGGATATGATCAACTCGATGGCCAACCGCATAAAGCTCTACAAGCTCGACACCAACGACGAGCACATGATCCAGTTCGCCGACACCATAGACCAGTCGGCCCAGGCCCTCACCAACGCCGTCAAGCACATGCACGACACCAAGCGCGCCCGCCGCGTGCTGGACTACTGCATAGAGGTCAACCGCCTGGAGAACATGGGCGACCAGATCCGCGAGAAGGCCATCAGCCATCTCTTCGAGACCGAGAAGGACCCGATCATGGTCATCAAGTGGAAGGAGATCTACGAAGTGGCCGAAGGCACCCTGGACACCTGCGAGCACGTGGCCAAGGTCATCGAGGCCATCCTGGTAAAACATGGATAGCACGCTCCTCGCGGTCATAGGGCTCATCGCCCTGGCGCTGGTCTTCGACTTCCTCAACGGCTTCCACGACGCCGCCAACTCCATAGCCACCATCGTTTCCACGAGGGTGCTGTCCCCCCGCCAGGCCGTCATCTGGGCGGCCTTTTTCAACGTGGTCGCCTTCTTCATCTTCGACCATTCCGTGGCCAAGACCATGGGGCGGGGCATAGTGGATATTTCCGTGATCGACACCCATGTCATCTTCGGCACCCTGGTGGGCGCCTGCGCGTGGAATATCCTGACCTGGTATTTCGGCCTGCCGTCCAGTTCTTCCCACGCCCTGATAGGGGCGCTGGCCGGGGCCGCGGTGGTAAAGGCCGGCTCCACCAAGGTGTTGGTCATGTCCGGCATCATGAAGGTGGTGGCCTTTATCGTCATCTCCCCCCTGCTGGGCATGCTGCTCGGCCTTTTCTTCGGGGTGGTGGTCTACCGCCTCTTCGCCAGGTCGGTGCCCAGCAAGGTGGACCATCTTTTCCGCAAGGGCCAGCTGCTTTCGGCCGCGGCGTACAGCCTGGGCCACGGCGGCAACGACGCCCAGAAGACGATGGGTATCATAGCCGGCCTGCTGGTGAGCGCGGGCTATCTCAGCGGCGGGGCCTCCGGCACGGAATTCGATATCCCCAAGTGGGTGGCCGTGCTCTGCTACATCGCCATGGGCCTTGGCACCATGTTCGGCGGCTGGCGCATCGTAAAGACCCTGGGCCACAAGATCTCCAAGCTCAAGCCGGTGGACGGTTTCTGCGCCGAGTCCGGCGCGGCGGCCACCCTCTACCTCGCCTCCGGCCTGGGCATCCCCGTCAGCACCACGCATACCATCACCGGCGCCATCATGGGCGTGGGCACCATGAAGCGCTTCAGCGCGGTGCGCTGGGGCGTGGCCGGCCAGATCATCTGGGCCTGGGTGCTTACCATTCCCGGCTCGGCGGCCATCTCGGCCCTGGTCTACGTGCTTTCCAACAGCCTCTTCAGCTAGCCGTTCCCCCCGGAACGCAAAAAGCCGCGCTTTCGCGCGGCTTTTTTGTTTTTGTGCGGCGCTTATTTCTGCGCCGCGGCGCGGCCTGCCAGGATGCCGGAAGTCCAGGCCAGGTGCAGGTTGAAACCGCCGGAATTCCCGTCGAGGTCCAGCAGTTCGCCGGTGACGTGCAGGCCTGGGACTTTTTTGGACCCGAAAGTGACCGGGTCTATTTCGCCGAGGCCGCAGCCGCCCGCCGTCACCATCGCGTCCTCGAAACCGAGCGTCCCGGTTATCTCTACGCGCAGCCCCTTGAGGACTTCCGCAAAAGCGCGCAGGGCCTGGGCCGGAACTATGCCCGCGGACATGGCCTCGTTTATACCCGCCAGCCGCGCCGCCGCCCTGCAAACCTTTTCGTTGGTCAGGCCGCAGGTGAAATGTGTGAAAGGCCTGGCGGCGAAAGTCCTGGTCCTGACTTCCAGAAGGGCGAAGAACTCCGCCGGGCCGTACTCGGGAAAGAGGTCCGCCGTCAGGTGTACCGGCCCTTTGCTCAGCGCTTCGGCGGCGGCCCGGCTGAGGTCGAGCGGGCCGGGGCCCGATACCCCGTAGGCGGTGAACAGCAGCTCTCCGCGGGTATCGCCCAGCGTACGCCCCCCGCCGGTGAGGAGCAGGGCGGCCTGGACCCGCACTCCGTCCAGGTCCTTTACGAAAGTCTCGCGGGTCTTGAGCGGGACTATGGCCGGTGAAAGCGAGGAGACGCTGTGCCCGAGGCCGCGCAGGAGGCCGTAACCGGCCGAAGTCCCGCCGATCTGCGGATAACAGGGGCCGCCGCACGCCAGGACTACCCTGGAGGCCCGGAAAGAAAGTTTTTCACTCTTCGGGGCGGCCTTCTGCCACTTGGGCGTGGCCTGGCTGGCTTCCAGCAGGAACCCGTCGCTGTCGCGCCGCACGGCGGTCACTTCGGTCAGGGCGCGCACCTGCACTCCGCGCGCGCCCAGCTCGTTGTCCAGCGCGCTTACCACGTCCTGCGCCTTCATGGACCTGGGAAAAAGGCGCCCGTCCTCCCCTTCGACCGAAAGCAGGCCAAGGCCGCCGAAGAAACGGGCGACCTCGCCCGGAGGCAGGGCGGCGAAGGTCCGCTTGAGGAAGGAGGCGCTGGGCGGGTGATATGCGGCCGGGGTCACCCGAACGTTGGAGAAATTGCATTTGCCGGCGCCGGTGGAGAGGATCTTGCGGCCCGCGACGTGGTTCTTCTCCAGCACGAGCACGGAGGCCCCCCCGCGGGAGGCCTCTATAGCGGCGGCCAGGCCCGAAGCCCCGCCCCCAACCACTATCACGTCAAATTTCTGTTCCATAGATCTTTCACACAGCGAAAAGGGTACAGGGTTAGCAAAAGCCCCCCGGAAGGCGAGGCTTGCGTAAGCGCCGAGCCTGAGGGCGGCAGGCGCGGCCACGGTGTGGCCGACGCCGGTTTTGCGTTCCTGTACCCTTTGAGCGTTACACCCTGTCGGCGGAGCCGAGCACGTTGGCGGTCTTGTCTATGTACATC
>Ga0074197_1001386_pt1 | contig 20857 bp, 17 predicted proteins | sample EPASupsiteSAE305_FD_64526 | JGI IMG/M metagenome (GOLD analysis project Ga0074197, IMG submission 64526) | Bioremediated contaminated groundwater microbial communities from EPA Superfund site, New Mexico - SAE3-05 reassembly with SPADES | ecosystem: Environmental > Aquatic > Deep subsurface >...
CTGTAGGGCTGGGACACGAAAGTCACGTTGCTGTCGTATTTCCTGAAAAAGGCCCTGGGCTGGGCCTGCATATCCTCGAAAATGGCCACGCGCCTGCCCTCCACGTCACTGGGCTTGTTTATGCCGTCAGACTTGCGCCCCACAAGCACCAGAGAGCTTTTCGGGAATTCCTGGGCCAGAAGGACCGGTTTGGTTTTTTCCTTGCCTTCACGCATGAGCATGGCCTGCGAGAAAGTCAGTACCGCCGCGTCGGCCTCCCCCTTCTGGAGGGCCAGTCCCGCCTTTTGAGGGGACGGGTAGTTCAGAAACTCCACGTCAAGCCCTCTGGCCGAGTAAATTTTCTTTTCCGCGGCCACATAAAGGCCGGCATAGCGGGCTGAAGGGCTGCCGGGCAGCGCCACCCGCAATTTCCTGGGAGCGGGGGAATCCGCCCCGTGGCAGAGAGAGAGGGAGAGAAGCACTGCGGCTATGGCCGGTAATATGTTCATCGTTGTATTGGCTTCAGGCGGACGCGCTGGAAACGCTGTCGAAAGACGGAATGATTTTGTCGAAACCGGAAATGGTGTAGACTTCAAGGGCAAGCCCTCGCAGGCCCGCCACGCGTACTTCGCCGCTGTTATTGCGCGCGGCCTTGGCCACTTTCAAAATGCTGCGCAGGCCCGCGCTGCTGATGTACTCGCACTTGCCAAGGTCCAGAATGAGCTTTGCCCGTTCTTCCCCGGCTGCCGCCGCGGCTTCCCGCTCGAACGAGGGGGCTTCTCCCGCGTCGAGTTTTGTCCCGGAAGCCAGTATGGTCCAGCCATTAAGATCGTGAGTCGACATACCTTTCTCCAGACAGCCCGTCAGATTCCGCTTAACAGCAGCGCGTGTGTGGAAGACATCCCATAAACCCATTCCAGCGTGCAGGTGCGGCTGTTGGCACTGCCGCCTCTCGGTCCGCCGAAATCCGCTTTTTGTTTCCGAGCTGATTTATGCGATGGCTTTTAGTGATTCTACAATAAAGGATAGCCTTTTTGTCCTATGACTTTAGTCATAAGCTGAATGCCGGAACGGAGCGAAAATCCGGAGCGCTTATGCGTGCCGCATCGGGTACAGGGAAGGTCCGGCGTTACTGTTTCTGCGGGGACTGGTTGAATCCGACCGCTTCCTGCACGATAAAGACCGGGCGGCCTTTAATTTCGTCGAAAGTGCGGGCTATGTATTCGCTGATGATGCCGAGCGAGAGAAGCTGTATGCCGCTGAGAAACGATATCAGTATGACCATGGTGGGATTGCCCCACTTGATGTCGTAGCTGATGAGCTTAAGGAACAGGTATACGATTCCGAGAGTGAAACTCATGGAGGATATCGCAAAGCCGAGCATCGAAATGAAGTGGAGGGGATACTTGGAAAAACCAAGCACGCCGTTGAGCCCGATGCGCAGCGAGCCTATGAACCGGTTGTAGTTGCCTTTGCCCGCGAATCTGGGGTCGCGTTTGTAGCGGACCGCTATCTGCTCGAAACCGACATAGGCCACAAGGCCGCGCAGGAAGGCGTCGTGTTCCTTAAGCTCGCGCAGTTTTTCGATTACACGCCGGCTGAGAAGGCGGAAGTCTCCTGTGTTGCGGGGAATGGTCACGTCAGCGATTTTGTCTATAAGCCAGTAGCCCCAGAAAGCGACGGTGCGTTTGAGAAGCGTTTCACCTTCCCGGCTGGCCCGCTGCGCGTAGACCACGTCATAGCCGGCGCGGTATTTTTCCATCATTTCCGGTATGAGCTCGGGGGGGTCCTGCAGGTCCACATCCATGACCACGCAGACATCGCCGGTGCAATAATAGATGCCCGCCAGAGTGCAGGCCGGCTGTCCGAAGCGGCGGGACATTTTAATCAGCTTTATCCCCGGATCCAGCTTCCTCATATCCAGCAGGATGTCCTCACTTCTATCCGTGGAAGGGTCCATGGCGAAGACTATCTCGTGCCGGCAGCCTGTCGAGGCGATAACTTTCTTGACGCGCTCAATGAAAACCGGAATGTTCTTTTCCTCGTTGTACACGGGAACTATAACTGAAATAAGGCTTCCCGGAATTCCCTTCTCGGTCACTGCGGTCATCTTGTTAGACTCCATCGATATGATTTGAATGTCGGTCCTGCGGGGAAACCCGCGGCTCTTCGTCAGGACGGTTTTACCGCCAGGGCAAAACCGCGAACGCCGAACGGATATCGCAGCTTTGCTCCCAGCCTGTACTCAAGCGAGCAGAGGCTGTCCATCAACGAGCTTCTCTTGGTCGTTTCAATCTGCCGGAACGATTTTTTCTGTTTTTCCGCAAAACTCAGTTTCCCGTAGCGCAGGCGGTTCAGCTTCTTGGTAAGGTAAAAAGCCGGGTATATCATGACGCCCAGCGCGTTGCTGAACCTGATTTCAAAACCGGCCGCCTGGAGTTTTTCCCTCATTTCGCCAAGCGTATACCGGCGCACGTGGTAATGAATTTCGTCGAACATGTCATACAGTCCGGGTCCCAGGGGCACAGTCAACGCCAAAAGTCCGCCGGGCTTCAGCATAGCGTGCATGGAACGCAGCGCCGCGCTGTCATCCTGTATGTGTTCCAGCACGTTGAGGCAGGAAATTGCGTCGAAGAGGGATTCTCCGGCCGGCGCGCGGGTGATGTCCGCCTGGAACAGGGGGATTCCCGGGACCCTTTTGTGGAATTGCTTCAGTCCGGCGGGGAAATAATCGCACCCGCAGACCAGCGCTCCCGGATAGGCGGACATCACGTCTTCTATCATGTAGCCGCTGGAGCAGCCTACGTCCATGTAAGAGGCATTCTCTTTCTGCAGGCCAGGCCGCAGGTAATCAAGAGTTATGCGGCGGTTATAGATATCTATGAAATGGTGCTTGCTGGCATCTTCCAGGCTTTCGGCCATTTCATCGGACCAGTTCCCGTCCACGCTATCGGAAATTGCGGCATACGGCACCTTCCGTCCCCCGGAGGTCAGTCCGTCATCATAGGATGTCCCGGGCGCTATTTTAGATACGAGGCTCGCATAATCCATAAGGCGGTATCCGTTTTATTTTGAATGCCGAGTGTTGCCGCAATCCATCATCATGATTTTACATAATCATGGAAGGGGGGAAAATCTCCCGGTCCAATTGAGCGGCACCTATTTGCCGCGGACTGAAGTCTGTCGTTTCGGCGAGGTGGATTCCGGAGGCGTTACCAACGGCTGCTTTCTGTGCCCGGCCGGCTTGTACAGCGTGTAGCCCGGGACATGGTATTCGGGAACAATCAAACCGGTGCTGACAAGGAGATCGAGGTTTGTTGGCGGCCGTGAATCTGTCAAGATTATGAAGTCGAATTTATTGATCCTGAAAATAATGTTGTACAGCACATCGGCCTTTCGGGCGGAGAACAGTTCCTGAGTAAGGCGGTAGTTATACCAGTCATACACCTCAATATGGAAATTTGCCAGGCTTAGCAGGGATGAGTAATAAAGCAGAGCTTTGGAATGTCTGCCGTACGTCTTTGAGGCATAATCCATGATTTCTCTGCCCTGAATCGGTTCGCGCACGGGGCGTTTTATCGGTTCCTTCATGATAATTGCGCGCAACGGATACGGCATGATTCCACGAGGAGGATACTGAAATGTGGAAATCAGGTTGATAACGGAAAGACAAGACAGCAACAGAATTACTGACCACCGTTTCCAGCCCGCTTCCGAAAAATCCACCAGTTTGGCCGCTCCCAGAGCCAGAAGCACGGCTCCGACCGGAAGAGCTGAATCCCAGTATCGGAATTGCGGAGGAATCAAGTATATAAGCAGTATTGCGGCTGCCAGAAAAATGGAAAACAGTTTGAATGCTTCCCTAGCATTTCGCCTGTCAAATATCAGGACCCACAGACTCAAAGGCAGAAGAACATAAAACCATGTCCCGAATGCCTGATTGAACGATCCATGGTAGCAGTGCCGTGCGCCTTGAAAAGTTATATCTACGATAAGCCTCCACGGGTCCAGAACCGGCGCCAGCGCATGCGGGAATAAGACGGGGAAATAGAATGATTTGAAAACGGAATTGAAATACGGGAATGCCGGGTTCCCCGTAATATGGTAGTTAAGCCAGAACGAAGGGGCAAGTATCACCGGACAAACCAGGGATGCCGCTAGAAATTTCGTGGCCGGACGGAAATCCCTTTCCCTGATAATGCTGGCAAGGGGCATAACGGCGAGCGCCATCGTCAACGGGATGACAATTGTCATATTTGACTGCTTGCCGTAGTAGGACAACGCGGAAAGGGCGAAAAACAAAAGCAGGTTCTTCCAGGAACGGTCTTCAAAAGTATTAAAGGCATGCGCCATAAGAATGACACCGAACATAAACTCGAAAACATCTATGAAAACGAACTGAATCTGCCAGAGTACCGAGGGGGTAAGCATACATATAAGAACTGAGAAGAACGCAGTGAGTGCCCCGAACCGTTCCCTGGCCAGTTTTTCCAGCACAAAGAAGGATAGAGTAAAAAGGAACCAAACGAAAATTTTTATGCCTGGAACATCTCCAAGCATAAAAAGAGGGGAATAAATTCCCTTTGGTATTATGGCCTGATCCAGTCCGTAAGGATAGAAGGGCGAAAAATCGAAGTATCCGAATAAAGCCGTTTGCTTCGCAATATAGACATGAGCTATGTATCCATCCCAGTCTATCAATGGTGTAAGCGCTAAAGGAAGATAGAGCAGCGCAAAGGAGAGGATGGCCAACTGTCCGGCGGCTAATTCCTGTCTCCTGTTCTGGAGGGCATGTCCCAATAGTTGTCGGAAGAACTTATAAGAAACTATCATCTCGCCCAACAGTACGCACAGGTGGGTGACAGGATAGTTCACCTTGAAATGGGCGGCAATCCAGAAAATTATCCCATTCACGCTCAATCCCGCCACAAGCGGCAGGATGAAACCGTCCTTATGCCTGTCTGTCCCAAGTACCGCGCAGATGTGGCGGCCGATTCCATAGGAAGCGAGCATAAGGAGAAGTGCTGTCAGTCCGGCTGTCAATTGGCCTGCGACGGCAAGCAGGAATACAGTTACCGCCGCGACAAATGCGCCAGCGATAATGCGGTCCCGTCTGGCCAGGAAAAGCACAAGCGCGGATAGAGCCAGCAAGGGAAGTCCCCAGATGTAAAACTGGGGGTCGCTGACATTGGGCAGAACTGTGAAAAATTTTACGGATGCGAGGTCGGGCAACAGTTTCGACAGCAGTCCCGCGCGGGCGGTTTCCATTCCGTCGAACAGATACTTTGCGGAAGAGAGCGCCGTCAATACCGCAAAAACGGCGACTGCCAGCACTTTCGGCCAAGCCTCGCCAGGCGCGAGAGTCTGGCTCATGCTTCCCGGTCCCCAAGAAAAATACCAGAGCACGAACATCGGCATCAGGGCCAGCAGCATCTTCAGGATGAAAAGCGCGATTTTTGTGGCCGGATAAAGCCGACCGCGTTCCCTCAATATCCGGTACTTTGCGGTAAAATCCCTGACATCCCCATCAAAAGTCCTGGTGCTGTCAAAGCCCACGCCGGCCATGATTTGCGAGAAATCCAGATTGATGTCGGAAGCCTTTAGCGGGGGGATGGCGTTTTTGCTGTTGTCAATCTGCACCGTTATCTCCTTATCAGGAGAGACCGTTACTTTCAGATGATGCCAGGTGCCCGTCGAAATGTCGCAATCCAGTATCCTCCCTTCCAGCGCGGAAGCCGCGCCCCGCGAAACGACCAGAGCCAGTTTCCCGGCAGGGCCGAATTCCATCCTTATTCCCTTGTTATACGGCGCCGTCTGGAAGAGATTCGGGAATCCGTCAAAGCTTTTGGCGTTGAAATCAAGTTCGAACTCGGCTTCCTTTATGTCGTCAAGCGCCCCGGCGGCCGGATTGTTGAACGCAGGGTGCGAGGTGGCTTTGCGGGAGTCGGAAACGGAAACTGGTGGATGTTCGACCGAGAGAATGGTCTTGTGCTTCAGACTATCCGCATCGAAAGAGCCTGAGAGAATCAGAACAATATGAAGTACGAACGCCACGGCGCCGGTCAGTAAAACCGCCCTGGAATTTTCCGGGGAGAAAATGGAACGAATCATTCTCCTGGCTGGTCCGGGAATCATGACTTTTGCTTCCTAACGGAGCTTGGCAGGGTTCCCGGACGTGTTCCGGAAAATGCGGGCAGGCTGTTTGGCATGCGATGTTTTTGCCCGGCCGATGATTCAGAAGGTACGGTCATAAAGCCTGCAGAAACGGAAACGCAGCAATGCTATCATCCAGAGTATGGGGTCCTTGATAAAGGAGACCTTTTTCCCTTCGCTGAATGAGCGGGAGTTATAGTTGACCGGCAATTCGAGAGGTATGTATCCCTTGCGTATAAACTTGATTACTATTTCCCAGTCGAAATCAAAGCGGTTGGCCTTGAATTCGAGTCCTGTCAGGCAGTCGCGGCGAAAAAGCTTGTACATGGTGAACGGATCGTTCATCCTGGTTCCGCAGAAAAGGTTGAGCAGCGTCACGAAGAAGCTTTGTCCCATGTTCATTACGAAGGAGACCATCGGCTGGTCCTCGAAATGACGCATTTTCCAGCCTTTAGCATGGCGGGAGCCAAGCACAAAGGGATAGCGATAATTCAGCAGTGGCTCAAGCAACTGCTCGTAATCGCCGATATCATACTCAAGATCTCCATCCTGAATCAGGAAAAAATCACCGGTCGCATGTTTTAGGCCGGTTCGCACTGCATGGCCTTTTCCCCTGGGCCTTTCCTCGTATACTACCCTTACTTCCGGGTCGGATTCCCTGGCTTTCACCAGTTCCCGGGTGGCATCGGTGGAATTGCTTTCAACTATCACTATTTCCTTGTCGATGCCGTCTATTTTCTTGGCGCTTATCGCGGAAAATATTTGCTGGAAAGTGGCCGCCTCGTTATACACCGGCATGATTATGGAAAGCAACGGTCTGGCCCGTTTGTGCCGTTTGCGCGCAAGGACTATAATCTCCGAGTGGCGCAGCTTCAGCGCCGCATTCTTTATCCCAGCAGGCGCGAGGGAAACGAAGGCTGACAGGGCTTTTTTTCCGATGCCGTCCGCTTCCCTATAGTGGCGGCGAAGCGACTCCAGGTGCAGATAGTCATAGTCCGGCAGCAAATATGTGTCGCCGAATCCGCATTTGAACAACAGGCTCTGTATGCTTTTGTTGTCGAAGAAGTAGTTGTTCCCTTCCGCGAATCCTTCCCATTTGTTCGCGGCGGCGGACGCGACACGGCTGCTTAGCGACGGAACGACAAGCAACAGCGCGCCGCCATCCCGGAGGCTGTCCCATGCCGCGGAAAGCGTTTCCTGCGGGTTTGCGGTCTTCTGCAGCGCGTCAACGAAAAGGCAGGCGTCAAAACTTCCTTCGCCGGGCGGATTGGAGAGGTCCGTAAAGCTGATGCCCGGGAAGTCCCGCGAAGAGATGGAATACTGGGTTCCGCTCAGGTTCAGGATTCTGCCCTTTGAAAACCCTCCGTAATCCAACAGCTTGCGCAAATATACGAAGGCCGCGGCTTTGTCGAAAGGAGTGGTGTCAGTCCCGGTTTTTTCCAGTTTTTCCGGCCTGGGATTCAGAAACATCAGTCCGCAGTCCGCGCACTGGCAGACAGGGTAGCCGTTGTTTATAAATTTGTACGCTATCCTGTCGCTGCCGCAGAGGAAGCAAGTGCTCGAGAACAGTGCTTTTGAATTATGGCTGGGGGCAGCTTTCATATTGTTTTGCCATATGCGACCAGATTGGACGGGAAGCCGAAAAGAGTGGCGAACCCTATGACCGGTTTAACCTCGGGCGGGAACAGGGCGCGAAGCCTTCCCCTGTCCAGCAGATTCAGGGTGTTCTCGTCAGCCCAGTAGGAGTATCGTGTTTTCCGGAGCAGCGTCCTGTACATATTGAAAGGCAGAAAGTGCAGCAGGGGAATGCCGGTATGATGCTCTACGGGAAAGTAACGGTATGGCGTGGTGACGAAAAACGCCTTGCCCACGCGGCACAGCTCGCTCAGGAAAAATCTCTGGCCGTCGGCATTCCCGGTATGCTCCAGCACCGCGTTGCTGAAAACGATATCGAATTCACCGTCTTTGAAGGGCAGGGCTTTGCCGGGTTCAATGCGGACATATTTTACTCCCGGATAAAGCGTTTCCAGATGAACGGCATTCTCGACTCCGGCGCAGGTAAGGCTTCCCTTGTATGGATACCAGCGCTCGAAATAGTTTGACTCGTCGAATTTGTCGTCGCATGTGACGCCCACGTCCAGCACGCGCATGGTTTCGGCGGGTGAAAGCGCGCTCATGAAGGTGTCGAACATCTGCCTGCGGACACGACAGGAGAGACGGGACGCCAGTGGGACATTTCCGCTTGTCGAATAGAAAACAGAGTCTTGTGCCATGCCAGATTATACCTCTTTAATTAAAACCGCCCCACCAGAGTTTTGCCATCTCCGGGTAAGCATATCGCGGGTTGGAAACGCATTGGCCCGGATCCTTCAGCAAGTCCCGCACCATCTCTTCCTGTTGTCGGGTGGTGGCGAACCGAAGCTTCGTGGTATATGCGATTCCGGAGTTCCGCATGTCTGAGAGCTGTTTCAGGGCCCATTCTTCTTTAGAGGACAAGGCAAGCACGGAGCAGAGCCAGGGCACGTTCCAGAGGTTGCCCGGGTCGTTGGAGGCGAGGGCCCTGACTATCCGCAGATAGTTTTCAGGGGCGGGCAATCTGTCCCGTCTGTATACGCGTATTTCCTTTCCAAAGGATGGCGTCAGGCTTTTTATGAGAGTCAGTCCATCCATGAATGACGGGGTTTCCGCGGATATCTCGGCTTGAATTGTCGTATTGTAGATTTCTCCGGCGCCGAAGCAGGTCTCCTTGAAATCCTTGACCACGCCGACATACTGCATCCCGAAAAGTCCCTTCGGTATGCCACCGTCGTTATACAGGTCTCCCCAGTTGTAAGTTCCGTGGCCTATTGCGAACGGGCGTTCCTGCATCCTGAGGCGCAGCCCGGGCAATATGCCGTAATTCTCGCTGGACAGCGTCTGGGCTGTCCCGAATATAGTCGGATTGTAGTAAGAGGAGCAGTGCGGGAGCAACATAGAGAGCGGCTTGCCGGGAAACTTGGCCTGGCTGTCGGTTTCTATTGCTTCCAGAGTTTCGAATATACCGAGCTGGGCAAATGTCACCTCATTGAAGCTGGGGGGATTATGCTTGAACAGTTTCCATGGGCGGAGCGAAACGTTCTGGTCTGTGAAAGGCGAAGGGCGGGACGGCGCCCAACTATAAACATTAATGACATTCACGCCCACAAGCAGGATGGCCAGTGCTGCAAAAAGAGGTTTCGGCAGCAGTTTGCCAAGGGCGAAGGCGCATAGCATGAAAAATATCGGGAAAGTAAAAATGAACGGCCGCGCGTCTTTAACGCCGTCGAAGACTGACATGTAGAACAGCATGACAGCCAATGCCAGCGCGGCGATGGTTGCGGGCCGCGAGAGGAGTCTGAACATGGATACGATTTTCCCGCGCATGCCCGGCACCTCCAGTATTCTCCATAACGCCGCGGCCAGAGCCGCCGCTGCAGCGGCGGACATCACAAGAGACTGGAACAGGGTGGATTCCTGAAATAAAATGTTAGGGAACCACAACAGGCTTGCCCCGCGCATATACCACGGATAATAGCCGGCGATGACCTGGCCGTTGTAAAAGTTTTCGTGAATAAGCTCCAGGTACGTTTTGGGGAATGTGAACGCATATGATGCTGCGGCGAATACGGCTACCATGAGCAGGGCGCGAGGCAAATGCTCCACCGCTTTGCGTTTCAATTCAAGACTCTTAATGCCGTGTTCCAGCGCGGTCATGAGCAATGCCGCGCACAGGACGGACAGGTATGCCCCCAGGGCGGCACCTCCCAGCATGGTGAACACCGCCTTTGTCTGGAAACCCAACGCCAGTATGATTCCGGTCAGAACGGCAAAGGCATAGGCGCCAGGACCGCGTTCCATGGAATACAGCTTTACGATGGCGCCAAGCAGCAATACTGCATAGCCGGCAAAGACCATGTCCGCCAGAAGCATTGTCGACAGCCCAAGCACGATGGGCATGGACAGCCATGCGGACAGTGCTACCGCTAGCGCAACCGAGCCTCCCCCGCAGGCCGAGAAAAAGAGTCCCAGTCCCGCCACCAGCATTAAATGCCCATAGAGAGTATTGAGGAGTATCGTAACGGGGAGGGTAGGCATTACACCTGCCAGTTTGAAGAGGCAAATTACCGGCCAGGAAAATACGGGGCGTCCGAATTCAATCAGTCTGTGGAGTGAAAATTCCTTGAAGAATCTGAAGGTCTGCCACACATAGAAACCCTCGTCCGACTGTATCCTGACAGCTTCAGGCCGGAAAACAATCGCCAGCAGATAGAGCAGGAATAGCGCAACCTGGACGGCCAATAGCGCGACGACAGCTCGGGTCAGCATGTTTTTTTGAAAAAATTTCAGCCATTCGCCAGCCGCCGCTTTCACACGCAGAAAAAGACCGGCAAGCGCACCCAGCAGCAGAATCCAGCTCAGGAAGCCCAAGGCTTCCTGCCTGGCTTTTTCTTCGTTGCTAATGGGTCCCCTGGCCGAGACCACAAGCCTGGCGTCCTTTATTTCACCGGAAAATTTTCGCGCTCCATCATATCCGATTCCAAGGGCCATTTCTCCAGCGGCGCAATTGATGTCATCGGCCTTCGTTCCGTCAAGAATTTTTCTGCCGTTGAATTTCGCATAAAGCTTTTTTCCTGTCATGCGCATGGAGAGTGCGTTCCAGTCCCCCAGTTTGACATTGTTGGCGATATCGACGACGCGATATTCCGGCCCGCTGGTGTGGCCGATGAATACAAGCCGCGAAGGCGGCACCAGTTCAACCCGGCAGCCATCACCGAGCGCGGCTGTCTGGAACAGATTGGGCAGTCCGGCTATAGGGTTGTCTGGCTTGAAAGAGGCGTCCATTTGAAAACCGGATGCCGTGGCATTTTTAACCGGAATGGAGCCGGTGATGGGGGAGGAATTAGGTGAACGGGAATTGTAGCTGTTCATCCTGACGGTTTTGGAACCCAGGGAAACGGTTTCCTTTGCACCCTGAAACAGCGGGTAAACAAACAAATAAAACGAAGCCAGCGAAATCATCGCGACATAGGGCCAAACCGCTTGTCCTGCCGGGGAAACCCATATCAGAGCCAGCAGCGCCAGCGCCAGAATGGCGGCGGTTATCCGCCTTGAATCAGTTAAATTAGCCGTTCTGTAGGTTTTGCATGTGGCGTTTAAATTTTTTATTTCTCCGGAAAACTCACGTTTTCCGTCGAATCCATTGCCCAGAATAAAATTCCCGGCATTGAAGCCATAGGCGTCGTTCGAGCGATCGGCAATCTGTTTGCCGTCGAACCACACCTTGATTCTATTGCTTCTGGAGAGAGAAAGCCTCAAGTCGTGCCATTGACCCGGTGCAATGTCCCCCGGCAATTTTATGACGTCAAACTCTGGGCCGGCCGAAAGACCGACAATCAGCGCGGCAGCCGAGGATGGGGAAATTTCGAGTCGCAGCCCGGCGTTGCCGTCGTCTGTCTGGAATACATTCTGATAACCGGAAACCGGGCCCGCCGCGAACTGAAAGGACAAATCCAGAGATTTTGCCCTGTCCCAGTTCTTCTCATCGAGGCTGAACATTTGCCCTATTGTGCGGCAGGAATCGGAAACGCAAGAAATCCCTTTCCGCTCCGCCTGGAGAGACTTCTTAAGACGGAGAGCATCGGGAGGGAATAACAATGTAAGGAAGGATATTGTGGCTAAGATTACGACAGCAAGAGAAAGCCGCGTTTTCCAATAGTTCATTTCACCCCAAGAGATAATTATTGATGGATTGGTATTCCCTTATTATACAACAATGTAGTGCAAATTCGCGATATCCCGAGTATATGACGGATAGCGATTCCTTGGTTTCACATAAGAGCCCATCTAAAATCTCCTTTCGTGGCGAAAGGGTCTGTTTTGACATGAGACGCAGTGGGCTGGGGCGTTCTGTTCCTGACGATATTCGGTGCTCATGGTTCCTGCTGTGAATAAAAGTAGTATAATTGCATTTATAATATATGTGTTTTCTTCACACTCTTGTTTGCCGGGGATTAAAATGCGCTATTTCGTCACGGGTGGAGCCGGATTCGTTGGCAGCAATATGGTGGACAGACTGCTTGCGGACGGGCATGAAGTCATTGCATACGATAATCTTTCCACGGGCTCGGAACGCTTTCTTGAGAAAGCCAAAATCAATCCCGCTTTCCGGTTTGTAAAAGGCGACACGCTCGACCTGCCCGCGATGTCCGCCGCGATGAAGGGCGCCGACTTCGTATTTCACTTCGCCGCCAACGCGGACGTCCGCTTCGGGACGGAACATCCCCGCAAGGACCTTGAGCAGAATACAATCGCCACTTTTAACGTTCTCGAGGCCATGCGTTCCGCCGGAGTGAAGCGGATAGGGTTCTCGTCCACCGGTTCCATATACGGGGAGCCAGAAACATTCCCCACGCCGGAAGACTACAAGTTTCCCGTGCAGACTTCCCTTTACGGCGCCTCCAAGCTGGCGGGCGAAGGCATGATACAGGCCTACTGCGAGGGTTTCGGCTTTCAGGGCTATATATTTCGCTTTGTTTCCATACTGGGCGAACGCTATACCCACGGGCATGTTTTCGACTTCTACGCGAAGCTGCTGAAGAACCCGGCGGAGCTTTCCATTCTCGGCAACGGCAAGCAGCGCAAGTCCTATCTCTATGTGCAGGACTGTCTGGACGCCATCTTGACGGTGACCGAAAAGTCCCGCGAAAAGGTTAATATATACAATCTTGGCACTGACGAGTACTGCGAAGTCAACCAGTCAATTGGCTGGATAACCAAGTCTCTTGGTCTCTCGCCGAAGCTGGTCTACGCGGGCGGAACCCGCGGCTGGACAGGCGACAGCCCCTTCATCTTCCTGGACACTAAAAAGGTCCGCTCGCTCGGCTGGAAGCCCAAGCTGACCATAGAGCAGGCCATCATACGCACGCTAAAATATCTTCAGGATAACCGCTGGGTGCTGGAGCACCGCTGATGAAAATATGCGTTTACGGACTTTGGCATCTCGGCTGCGTTACCGCGGCGTGTCTGGCTGACCGCGGTTTTGAGGTCTGCGGAACGGACACCGATAAGGAAAATGTGTCCGCCCTCGCCGGAGGTAAGGCGCCGCTGTTCGAGCCCATGCTCGACGACCTGGTTAAAAAGGGCCTTGCTTCCGGCATGTTGAAGTTTGAGCCCGAACTAGGCAGGGCGGTGTCGGATGCCGATGTGTTGTGGATAGCTTTTGACACTCCCGTGGATGATAACGATGTCGCGGATGTGGATTTCGTCGCGGCAAGGACCAAAGAGGCCCTGGCGTTCCTGCGGGACGGGGGAAAAGTAATAATTTCCTCTCAGGCGCCGGTAGGTTTCGTGCATTCCCTTGAAAGCTATTGCCGCCAGGCTTTCCCCGGGAAAAAGCTGTTTTTCGCCTCGTCCCCGGAAAACCTGCGCCTCGGCAAGGCCATACAGGTTTTTTCCAGCCCGGACAGGATAATCATAGGTGTCAGAAACGCCGGGTACAGGGCCGAGTTCGAACCGGTCTTTTCAAAAATATCCCCGCGGCTGGAATGGATGCGGACGGAATCCGCCGAAATGACCAAGCACGCCATCAATACTTTCCTCGCCATGTCGGTAACTTTCGCAAATGAGATAGCCGGCGTCTGCGAAGCGGTGGGTGCGGACGCCACGGAAGTCGCCCGGGGGCTTAAAACCGAGGAACGCATAGGCCCCAAGGCTTATGTGGGCCCAGGTACGGCTTTCGCGGGCGGCACGCTGGCCCGGGACGTTAACTTCCTGATAGGGAAAGGCGGAGCTCTTTCCAAGAATGTCACGCTGTTCCGGGCCATAAAGGAAAGCAATGACGAGCACAAGTCATGGCTTAAAAACAAGCTGAAAGCCGTGCTGGGGGCCTCGCTCAAAGGACGGCACGTCGCTGTTCTGGGCCTCACATACAAGCCCGGGACAAGCACGCTCCGGCGCTCGCTTGCGGTAGAACTGTGCAAATGGCTTGTGTCCGAAGGCGCGATAATCTCGGCGTTCGACCGTCTGGCGGAACCGCTGTCCGGACCGCTCGCCGGTTCGGTGCACGTTGCCGGCTCATTCGATGAGGCGGTTTCGGACGCGGAATGCGTCGTTATCGGGACAGAGCACCGGGACTTCCTTGAACTTCCGGAGGCGACGCTTGGCAAACTTAGCGGCAAAGCCGTGCTGGACCCGTCCGGGTTCATGGACAGGAAACTGTCCTCCGTGCCGGGGATTAGATATTTCCGTGTGGGAAAGGGGGCGGAACTGTGAAACTTGAAGGGATTAATGCCGTAATAACCGGCGCCAATCAGGGGCTCGGCCTGGAAATGGCCGAGGCCTTTGTTCGTGAAGGGGCGACTGTTTTCATCTGCGCCCGGGATTCCGTAAAGCTGGCGGAAGCGGCTGAAAGGCTGGGCAAGATACGCGGTCAGCAGTTTGTGAAGACGAGATGCCTGGACGTTTCCAGCGACGTCGAAGTGGCGGCTTTCACCGCGGAAGCGATAAAAACTCTGGGCCGCATCCACGTGCTGGTCAATAACGCCGGAGTGTACGGTCCCAAGGGGCCGACCGAAGAGGTTGACGCGGACCTGTGGCGCAAGGCCGTGGAGATAAATCTCATGGGCGTTTTCTATGTCTGCCGCCATTTCATTCCCCATATGAAAGCTTCGGGAGGGGGAAAGATAATAAACCTTTCCGGAGGAGGCGCAACCGCGCCCCTGCCGCGCATCAGCGCATATGCGGCCTCAAAGGCCGCCGTGGTCCGTCTGAGCGAAACCCTGGCGGAGGAACTGCGGGAGTTCCATATTGACGTCAATGCCATAGCTCCGGGAGCCCTTAACACCAGAATGCTGGATGAAGTTCTCGCCGCTGGTCCGGAAAAAGTAGGGCAGGCATTTTACTCCAAGGCTCTCAAGCAGAAGGAAAGCGGCGGAGCCCCGCTGGATAAAGGGGCGGCCCTGGCCGTTTACCTCGCCTCGTCCGAAAGCGACGGGATTACCGGCAAGCTCGTCAGCGCCGTGTGGGACCCGTGGCCGTTCGATTCCGAACGCAAGACTGACATCTCGTCTTCCGATATTTATACCCTTCGCCGCATAGTACCGCAGGAACGCGGCAAAAAATGGAGCTGAACTGATGAACGTAGCTATAATCGGTTGCGGATTGATTGGCGAGAAGCGCGCGCGCGCCCTGCAGGGCCACACCCTTGTGGCGGTGGCGGATACGGATTTGAAGCGGGCCGAGAGAGTGGCTCAGTTCGGCAAGAATGTCGAATGTTTTACCGACTGGCGCATGGCCGCGGGGCATAAAAAAGCGGATATCGTGATGGTCGCCACCACCAACGCGTGGCTGACGCCCGTCGGCCAGTTCGCCCTTGAGCAGGGCAAGCACGTTCTTATCGAAAAGCCCGGAGCCCGTTCCGCGGAGGAGATTAAGCCCTTCCTCGATTTGTCCCTGAAGTCCGACAAGAGTGTCAAGGTGGGCTTCAATCTTCGCTATCATCCCGCCATGCTTAAGGCGCGGGAGATAATAGACAGCGGCGCCATCGGGGAAATGATGTTCTCCCGCGGTCGCTATGGTCATGGCGGGCGTGTCGGTTATGACAAGGAATGGCGCTCGGACCGGAACGTTTCCGGCGGAGGGGAACTGATTGACCAGGGCGTTCACCTTATCGATCTGGCCCGCTGGTACATGGGCGACTTCACCGGCGTGGACGGCTGGGCGCCGACTTATTTCTGGGACATGCCGGTCGACGACAACGGCTTCATGGCCCTGCGCACCGCGGCGGGCAAAATGGCGTGGCTGCACGCCTCCTGCACGGAGTGGAAGAACATGTTCTGCCTGGAGATTTACGGCCGCGTCGGCAAGCTGCAGATAGACGGATTGGGCGGCAGTTACGGGACGGAGCGTCTGTCCTGGTACAAAATGTCGGCCGAAATGGGACCTCCGGAAACCACCATATGGGAGTATCCCGGCGAAGACAAGTCCTGGAAACTGGAGTTCGCCGCTTTTGTGGACGCGATTGAGAAGGGCAAGCCGCTTTGCGGCGGTCTGGAAGACGCGCACAAGGCTCTTGAGATAGTCGGGAAAATCTACGGGGGGGAGAAAAAATGATAATTTCACGCAGTCCTCTGCGCATCACTTTCGGAGGAGGCGGGACCGACCTGCGCTCATATTACGAGCAGCACGGCGGATTTCTTATCGCGGGGGCGATAGACAAGTACGTTTACCTCACGCTGCACAGGGTGTTTCCGCCCGGCTACATCATAAAGTATTCCCAGATGGAGCGGACCGAGCATATCGACGAAATAAAGCACCCCATAATAAGGGAGTCCCTGCGGCTTCTGGGTTTCGGCAGGGAATATCTGGAGATAACCAGCATGGCGGACATTCCCGCCGGCACCGGCCTCGGCTCCTCCAGCAGCTTCACAACGGCGCTGCTTAAGGGTCTGCACACCTATCGCCGCAACCTCATCCATCCGCAGGAGCTTGCCGAGCAGGCCTGCAAGGTGGAGATAGACATACTCAAGGAACCCATAGGCAAGCAGGACCAGTACATTTCCGCCTATGGCGGCATAACCTGCTTCGAGTTCGAAAAGGACGGTTCCGTGAAGGCCTACCCTCTCAACATCTCGAAGGAAACCCTGTACGACCTCGAGGACAATTTGCTGCTTTTCTTCACGGGGTATTCCCGCTCGGCCTCGTCCATACTCAAGGAACAGGACGACAAGAGCAAGGGGGCCGATTCCAGCATGGTGGATAACCTCCACTTCGTCAAAAAACTGGGTTTTGCCAGCAAGGACGCCCTTGAAAAGGGAGACCTCTCCCGCTTTGCGGACCTCATGAACGAGCATTGGGAATATAAGAAGAAACGCTCCCGCTCCATGTCCAACGGACAGATTAACGAGTGGTACGAGCATGCTCTCAAAAACGGGGCCCTCGGCGGCAAGCTCATCGGCGCGGGCGGCGGAGGTTTCCTCATGTTTTACGCCAAGGACACCGCGCGGCTGCGCCACGCCCTTGTGGGCACAGGGCTAGAAGAAGTGCGCTTCCGCTTCGACTTTGAAGGCACCAAGGTGATAATCTGACCATGACGGCTCCGGTACTGATACTCGCCGGGGGAATTGCCACGCGCCTCCGTCCGGTAACAGAGAAAATCCCCAAGGCCATGCTGGAAGTGGGCGGCAAGCCTTTCATCGAGCACCAGCTTAAGCTGCTGGCCCGCAACGGTGTTGCGCGTGTCATAATATGCGCCGGATACCTGGGGGACCAGATTAAGGATTTCGTGGGCGACGGTTCGCGTTTCGGCCTTTCAGCCGAGTTCGTGCTGGACGGGGAGACTCTGCGCGGAACCGGCGGAGCGGTCAAGAACGCCGCCCGGCTGGCGGGGGACGCGTTTTTCGTCATGTACGGGGACAGTTACCTTACGGAGCCTTTCGCCCCGGTTGAGGAATACTTCCTCCACAACAAAAAACAGGCGCTCATGACCGTATACGAAAACAACGGCCTCTACGACACCAGCAACATCGTTTTCCGTGACGGCAGCATCGCCGTTTACGACAAGAAGAACCTGACTCCCGAAATGCGGTGGATAGACTACGGCCTCTGCATGTTCCGCCGGGAGGCGTTCGATACCGACAGGTTCGGCGACAGGTTCGACCTGTCGCAGCTGCTTGGCGAACTGGTCACACGGGGAGAAGTGCTCGGTTGGCAGGTGAAGGAGAGATTCTACGAAATAGGGTCCTTTTCGGGCCTTGAGGAGACCAGCAGACTGCTGGCCAAAGGAGGGTAAATGTCGGATTACATCAGCGAGTTTCTTGAAGAAGCCCGGGAAATATGTTCCCGCATAGACAAGGCCGCCGTAAGCAAGGCCATAGATATCCTTATAGCCACCCGCAAGGGCGGCGGACGCCTGTTCATCCTCGGCGTCGGCGGCAGCGCGGCGAACGCGACCCACGCGGTCAACGATTTCCGCAAAATAGCCGGCATGGAGGCCTACGCCCCAACCGACAACGTGTCCGAGCTGACCGCCCGCGTAAACGACGACGGCTGGGATTCCGTTTTCACCAGTTGGCTCAAGGGCAGCCGCCTGGGCTCCGGCGACGCCATAATGGTTTTCTCGGTCGGCGGCGGAAACGAGGAGAAGAAGATAAGCGTAAACCTCGTCAACGCCATGCGTTACGCCAAGAGCGCGGCGCGAAAATCATCGGCATAGTAGGCCGGGACGGCGGCTTCGCCGCCAAAGCCGCGGATGCCTGCGTCATCATACCGCCGCTGAATCCTGAGACCGTCACCCCTCAGGCCGAGGCTTTCCAGGGTGTGGTGTGGCATATGATTGTCTCCCATCCGTCGCTCAAGGCGAACGAGATGAAATGGGAATCGGTGAAATAAAGCGCAGGGCGGTTTTTCTGGACCGGGACGGCGTAATCAACGCGCTGGCTTTCAACGCTAAAACCGGGGCTTGGGAATCGCCCCATGCGCCTGAAGACGTGGTGGTGCTTAAGGGCGCGGCCGAGGCCATACGCAGGCTGTCGGCCGCCGGCTACCTTGTGTTCGTGGTCTCCAACCAGCCCAGCTATGCCAAGGGGAAAACCTCCCTTGAGAATATCCGGCTGGTGCACGATAAAATCGCCGGAGAGCTGAACAGCGCGGGCGCGTCGGTGCAGGAGTTTTTTTACTGCTATCATCACCCGGCGGGAATAATTCCCGGCTACAGCGGCCCCTGCGAGTGCAGGAAGCCGAAACCGCACTTCCTGAATAACGCCATAAAAGGCTATAATCTCGACAGGTCCGCAAGCTGGATGGTGGGCGACAGGAAGACCGATATCGAGTGCGGAGCGGCAGCCGGAGTCCGCACGGTGCTTGTGACCGGCTCCCAGGACGGGGAGAAGTGCGAAGGGAGCAGGGCCGATTTTTCCGCGAAAGACCTGCGGGAAGCGGCGGAAATAATAGCCGCCAATACAAATAATGCCGAGGGGTAGGAACATGTCTGAAGCTTTAAAGAAACTCAAAGTAAAGATTTACGCGGACGGGGCCGATGTGAACTCAATGAAGCGCGCTTACAGGGAAGGGCTGGTGAAGGGCTTCACGACCAACCCCACCCTGATGAAAAAGGCCGGCATCACGGATTACAAGGCCTTCGCGAAGGACGTGCTCCGGGAAATAACCGAACTGCCCGTTTCCTTTGAGGTTTTTTCAGACGATTTCGACCAGATGGAAAAAGAAGCGAGGGAGATAGCCTCCTGGGGCAAAAACGTCTACGTTAAGATTCCGGTGACCAATACCAAGGGCCAGTCTTCCGCCCCGCTTATCCGCAAGCTGTCGGCGGAAGGCGTGCAGCTTAACGTGACCGCGGTTTTTACGCTTGAACAGGTGCGCGAGATAATGGACGCCCTTTCCCCCAAATCCCGCAGCGTGGTTTCGGTCTTCGCCGGCCGCGTCGCCGACACGGGAGTGGACCCCGTGCCGCACATGAAAGCCGCGCTTGAGCTGGTCTCGAAGAATCCCAACGCCGAACTGCTTTGGGCCAGTCCCCGCGAAATGCTCAATATCATCCAGGCCGACGCCTGCGGCTGCCACATCATCACGGTGGTGGACGACATCCTTAAAAAGGCCGGAATGGTGGGAATGGACCTGCGGGAACTTTCACTTGAGACCGTGAAAATGTTCTACCGCGACGCCACTTCCTCGGGCTTCAGCATCAACTGAAATCCAAGTTAAATATAGAAGCCCTCCGTTAAAACCGGAGGGCTTTTTCGCGCCGGAAAGCGTGGTTTGGACGGCAATTAACTATAATAAGACATTGCCTATGGACAGTATTACCGCAGCCGACACGAATTTCAGCCGCAAGTTGGGCATTATGGCCGTTGCCCTGCTGGCCCTGACTTGGGCGGCGATGTCGGCCTGCCTGAACAATGGCTTCATCAACTGGGATGAAACGGCCTATCTCATACGCAATCCGCTTGTCCGCTCCCTGTCCTTCGAGAACATAAAGGCCATCTTCTCTTCCGCTGACCTGCATCTGTATACCCCGCTCTCCACGCTTAGTTACGCGGTGGAATACCATTTCGCCGGCTTGAACCCGAAGGTTTACCACGCCACGAATCTGGCACTGCATATGGCTTCGACCATTCTTGTTTTTGCGCTGGCGTGGCGGCTTCTGGCCCGGTTTGCCTCGCGGGGTTTGACTAGCCTTTCCGATAATGCCCGACTTCTGACAGCCTTCGGCGCCGCGCTGTTCTTTGGTATACATCCGGCCCATGTGGAATCCGTGGCGTGGGTGGCGGAAAGAAAGGATATGCTTTATGGCTTCTTTTTCCTTCTTTCCCTTCTGCTCTATCTTTCAAGACTGGAGGGGGAGAAACTCCTGTATGCGTTTTCCCTTGCGGCATTTGCCCTTTCCCTGCTTTCCAAACCAATGGCTGTAACCCTTCCGGGAATATTGCTCGCCTATGAATTCCTGCTGTCCGGTAGGCTTTCCCTTAAGGCGATATGGCGCGTATTGCCATATGCGGTTTTGTCCGGCCTTGCCCTGCTTCCAATACTGCTGTCTCCTGGCATAGGACCGGCGGTCGGAGTGACGGAACGTCTTACCGTGCCGCTGTACAATATCGGATATTACGCGGGACTTCTTTTATTCCCGGTCAACCTGTCCGCCATGCACACCGGTGTAAGCCGCGCGGCGGCCCTCCTGACCGCCATAGCGGTGGCG
>Ga0074197_1001388_pt1 | contig 20842 bp, 23 predicted proteins | sample EPASupsiteSAE305_FD_64526 | JGI IMG/M metagenome (GOLD analysis project Ga0074197, IMG submission 64526) | Bioremediated contaminated groundwater microbial communities from EPA Superfund site, New Mexico - SAE3-05 reassembly with SPADES | ecosystem: Environmental > Aquatic > Deep subsurface >...
TCTCTGCGTACTTTGAGATATCGCCGGGATCCATTGAGATGAGTTTGGAGCGGAGGATATTCCACAGTCTTCCTTCGTCTGTGCAGGCACGTCCCTTTTTGATGGCCTCTTTTAATATATCGGCTGAAAAATCAGGGAGCCGGGCCAGTGCCTCTGAAACTTTTCCTTTTGAAAGAGCTTTTCTTACGGCGGTCGCGCTTGAAAATTCGGCAAGCTCATTTTCATGGTATCCTGAGCCAAGCCTCTTGACCGGTACCGCATCTATCTTCCAGTTTTTTTCCTTTATCCTAAGCATGTATGATAGTGCGAGGGAATTGTTCGAGCCTTTCAGTTTTTCAGCTGTACCCGGTACCATACGATCAAGGGCTTTAGCCCTCGATTCAACGAAAGAACAGCCTTTGTCAAGTTCTTCTTTTAAACAAAACTTGAAAGGTTCCGGTTCTTCGATTAAAATATCTAAGATTTTGTCCATTTGCCAGTCAGGTGATTCCAGCCCGAAGGAAATGTGTGTTACGATTCCTGTCATAGCGAGGATATCAACTGCGGCATTGGCGAATACCCCTGCATTATGAGCTGAAAAGACGAGAGGAAGCTCAAGAACCAGATCGGCTCCGCATTTTAGCGCGGCCTTTGTCCTCTCCCACTTTGAAATTAATGCGGGTTCTCCTCTTTGGACAAAGTTTGAGGAGAGCACTACGATGATGCCTTCAGCACCTGATAGTGAACGGGCTTCTTTCATGTGGTGCCGGTGTCCAAGGTGAAGCGGGTTATACTCGGCAACTATCCCTGTGATGGGAGTATGCATAAATTCAATCACCGTCCTCTTAGGGTAAGAATACCACAAAGACGCGGAGATAATCAGAATAAGGGAGGCAATCTGATTTTAATGAAAATTCTAGTTCTTAACTGCGGCAGTTCTTCTTTTAAGTATCAGCTTATCGACATGGACGGGGAAGTTGTCCTTGCCAAGGGACTTGTTGAGCGTATAGGCATAGACGGCTCAAAGATCAAGCATACCAAGACAGGAAAGGATCCGGTCTCACGTGTCGTTGATTTTCCGAACCACACGGTCGCCATCAAGTATGTTCTTGACATGCTTGTTGACTCTGAATACGGAGTCCTAAAGGATCTCAGTGAACTTTCCGCAGCGGGGCACAGAATAGTCCACGGCGGAGAAAAGTTTACATCTTCAGTTCTTGTAACTCCTGAAGTTATCAGTGCAATAGAAGAAGTTATACCTCTGGCACCCCTCCACAATCCGGCTAACCTCCAGGGAGTCCGTGCTCTTATGGAGGTTCTCCCCAACACGCCGAATGTAGTTGTATTCGATACGGCATTCCATCAGACAATGCCCCCGAAAGCATACATGTACGGCATTCCGTATAAATACTATGAAGAAGACAGGGTCCGCCGTTATGGTTTCCATGGTACAAGCCATTTCTATGTCGCAAACAAAGCGGCTGAGATTCTGGGCAAGCCGATCGAATCTCTTAAAATAGTTACCTGCCATCTTGGCAACGGAAGCTCAATCACGGCTGTAGACGATGGAAAATCAGTTGATACTAGCCTTGGTTATGGTACGGCAGAAGGTATTATTATGGGTACGCGCAGCGGAAATCTTGACCCTTCAGTAATGGTATTCCTTATGGAAAAACTGAAAGATCCAAAATTGGTTAATGAAGAAGTTCAGAAAAAGAGCGGTCTTCAGGGTATTTCAGGAATTTCCAGCGATCTTCGCGACGTCGAAGAGGCTGCGGAAAAAGGAAATGCCCGTGCCAAGCTGGCGCAGGAAATGCTTATTTACCACGTAAAAAAATATATTGGCTCTTACGCTGCGGCAATGGGCGGCATCGACGTCCTGGTCTTCACAGCAGGTATAGGGGAGAACGGCGTATCCTTCCGTGAAGAAGTCTGTAAAGGGCTGGAATTCATGGGTATAAAGATCGATCCGGAGAAGAACAAGGTCCGCGGCAAAGAGGTCATTTTCAGCACACCCGATTCAAGAGTTGCTGTAATGGTCGTTCCGACAGATGAAGAAATGGTCATTGCCAGGGACACAAAGCGCTGCTGCGAGGCAAAAAAATAGGAGAATAATGTCTGAATTTATCAAGGCTGCGCCCAAAAGTTGGCATCACAGGCTTATTATCCCGGCAATACCAAAGGATGGTACGCCATATACCGAAAGCTTTTCACTGACAGCTGACCGGAAGATCAACTATTGGGGACAGCTTTATTCTCTTGCAGCTCCGCTTCAGGTTGAAGTAGAGGCTTACAGGGCAGAGGGCAGGATAATTGCCGCAATATCAGTATCCGGAAGCGTCACTGTGTCATGCTCAAGATGTCTTGGACCGGCAGGGGTTGCAATTGAGGGAGAATTAAGGTATCTTTTCTCTCTGGACAAAGAAGAGGATAAAAAAGCCGAATCTGATTATGAAACAGATGGAGACGAAGAACTCATGATCCTTGATTCATGGGAGGATGAGATCGACTTGGGACCACTGGTTTGGGAGGTAATGATAACACTCCTTCCGACTGCGCCCCTCTGTTCTGAAGAGTGCAGGGGACTTTGTCCAAAATGCGGCGCTGATCTGAACACTTCATCATGTACATGTACTGATGAAGATGGAGATCCGCGTTTTGAAGTCCTGAAATCTTTAGTGCAGAAAGAACAGGAAAATAGCTGACTGCATAAAAAGCAAAAAAGTGATAGAATTGCACAGGCGACATTTTCGCCGAAGATTTAAGGGGGGAACAAATTATGGCAACTCCAAAAAGGCGAGTATCCCACTCCCGTACACACAACCGTAAAGCACAGTGGCTTGGTGCTCTTTCAGGACCCAGTCTTACGGCCTGCACCCACTGCGGTGAGATGATAGAGACATACAAAGCCTGCCCTGCATGCGGTTACTACAAAGGACGTCAGGTAATAAAGGTTTCAGAAGCCTCTACAGCTGCTAAAGACTAGTGATATGCCTTACGAAGATCCGGAGCAAAGGGTTATCCCCTTGCTCCGGATCTTATATTATGGGCACGTAGACATAATTCGGAGCAGCTCAATGGAACAGATTTATCGAGCCTTCATAAAAATTTTAGACGGCCTGTAATATGCCATTGACAACTTTTAATTTCTGTAATATCTTGTCTGGTGTTATGACCTGCTAACAATTACTTTTTACGGGAGATGCCATTTTGCGTTCAGAACTGAAAAAGCAAAGGCACAGACAGCTTATAGAGCTGATATCTACTAACCCTCTCATGACGGACGAAGAGATCGCCGCTTCTTTTGGAGTGAGCATGAGTACGGTACGTCTTGATCGCGGTCTTCTCTCCATACCTGAGCTGAGGGAAAGAATGCGGACAATGGCCGAGCAGGCGACCAGCAGGCTCAAGTCTTTAAGGGCAGAAGAAGTGGTCGGTGAACTTCTTGAACTGGAGCCTGACGGATGGGCTCTTTCTGTGTTGAACACGACCAGGGACATGGCATTCAGACATACGAACCTTGTTGGTGATTATTATATTTACGCCCAGGCTGCTACTCTGGCAATAGCGACGATCGACAGGGAAATGGTAGTAGTAGGATCCGCAAGGCTGAGGTATCGCCGAGCGGCTTTCGTCGGAGAAAGGATACTTGCAAGATCCAAAGTGGGGACTTACAAGGGAGACAAATATGTCGTCAGTGTGCATACACGGGTCGGCGACAGGGAAGTATTTGTCGGAAGATTTGTTGTAGTCGCCAAGAATTCAGAGGAGCTGGCTTAAATGGAGGCGAAAATATGCTGATAGCACTTGATGCAATGGGAGGGGACCACGCTCCGCTGGAGCCGTGCAACGCTGCCATTCTTGCCTGTCGCGAGCAGCCGCATCTTTCCGTTGCGCTGATCGGTGACAGCGAAAAAATTAAACCGATAATTGAAAAAGCAGAAAAAAATGTCCGTTCGAGGCTGAATATAGTTCCCGCGGACGAAGTGATAAACGGAGGAGACTCTCCTTCGATCTCCATAAGGAGAAAAAAGAATTCGAGCCTGGTCATAGGTTTCGAAATGGTTCGCTCAGGTGAAGCCGCGGGTATCGTATCATCCGGCAACACAGGGGCGATCGCAGCAGGAGGAGTTATCCTCCTGGGGCGTATCCCGGGAATAGACAGACCGGGTCTGGGAGCAATGCTTCCGGTCCTGAACAGGCCTACCCTGCTTATGGATGTAGGGGGCACAGTCAGGTGCAAACCGATAAACCTTTTCCAGTTTGCTCAGATGGGATCTATATACATGAAGCTCTTCAGGGATGTTGAAAACCCTTCGGTTCGCCTTCTGAATATGGGCGAGGAACTGACAAAGGGGGACGAAGTTATATCTGCCGCAAGACAGCTGATAGAAAACAGCGATCTGAATTATCAGGGATATGCTGAAGCGAACGACATACCAAACGGCATATCAGACGTAATAATCTGCGACGGTTTTACCGGGAATGTCGTTATCAAATTCGGAGAAGGCCTGGGAGAACTGCTGAAAGACCAGTTTAAGGAAGAATATGCCAACCATTTGCTGCCCAAGGTGGGACTTTTATTTATGTGGCCTGCAATGAAGAGGGTACTTGGAAGGTTTGACTGGGAAAAAGCAGGCGGATCTCCGGTCCTTGGAGTAAACGGGACTGTGATCAAAGTTCATGGGCGCTCAAAAAGCAAGGCAATATCATACGCGATACTTGGAGCAGCAAATTTTGTAGAGCACAACGGAGTCGGAAGGATCAGAGAAGAAATAGCCAGAGGTGGTGCGCAATGATCAAATACATTGGCAGGTCGGCAAAAATTCTGGGAACCAGTAAATATATCCCGGAAAAGATAATGACAAATAAGGATTTTGAAAAAATCGTAGAAACCAACGACCAATGGATCGTTGAGAGGACAGGTATACGCAAGAGACACTTTGCCCTTGATGGTGAGAAATGCAGCGATCTTGCTTATCGAGCAGCGCTTCTGGCCCTCGAAGATTCAGGGCTGACTGCTGATCAAATCGACATGATCCTGGTGGGGACCAATTCACCGGACACAGTCTTTCCAAGCGTTTCATGCAAAGTCCAGGGAAGGCTTGGCGCTGTCAACGCGGGAGCGATAGATATCCAGGCAGGATGTACAGGAAGTTTGACTGCACTTACAGTTGCAGCCTCCGGAATATCCAGCGGGATCTGGGACAAGGTCCTTGTAATAGGAGCTGAAGTTTTCAGGGACATTATCGACTGGACTGACAGGGGTACCTGCATCCTCTTCGGTGATGGAGCAGGAGCCTGCGTAATAGGAGTCTCCGATTCAGAGGGAGGATTTACTTCGACCCGTCTCCTTGCAGACGGCACAGGCCACGAAATGATAAGACTTGAGAGCGATGAGGATCACATCATGCCGATCGTGAAGATGAAGGGCAATGAGGTCTTCAAGTTTGTAAATACAGTAATGCCGAAATTCATAAAGGGATTCTGCGAAGAATCAGGAGTGACTCCGGAAGACATAGATTTTTGGATATTCCATCAGGCTAATACGAGAATAATAGACGGAGTCTTCAAAAGACTGCACGTCTCTCAGGAAAAAACGCTGATTAACCTTCCCGAATATGGCAATACATCGGCGGCATCGCTTATGATAACACTCCACGAGGCGATGGAGGCCGGCAGGATCAAAAGCGGAGACAAGGTATGCTTTGTGGCGTTCGGAGCGGGAATGACACTGGGAGTCCTCCTCTACGAGGCTTAGGGAGAAAATCAATATGTTCGAAAACAATCGAGTTACCAAACTTCTGAAAATAAAATATCCTGTAATTCAGGGAGGTATGGCATGGGTAGCAGACGCTGACCTGGCAGCCGCAGTGAGCAACGCAGGCGGTCTGGGTGTAATAGCAGCTGCAAGCATGCCCCCTGAATTTCTGGAAGAGCAGATAGTAAAAATCAGGAAATTGACTGACAAGCCATTCGGGATGAATATAATGCTCCTCTCCCCGACATCTGATGACGCAATGGAAATAGCAGCCCAGTACAAAGTCCCGGTAGTGACGACCGGAGCAGGAATGCCGGGCAAAGTCCTTGAAAGGCTCAAACCGCTGGGAACAATAGTTATTCCGGTAATAGCTTCAACGGCACATGCAGAGAGAGTGTCAAAGCAGGGAGCTGACGCTGTCGTCGCGGAAGGCAGCGAGGCAGGGGGACACATAGGCGAGATAACTACCATGAATCTTGTTCCACAGGTCGTAGATGCAGTTTCAATACCCGTAATAGCCGCAGGCGGGGTGGCAGACGGAAGGGGCATGGCAGCTGCTTTTGCTCTGGGAGCTGAAGGCGTACAGGTAGGCACCCGCTTTGTATGCGCTGTAGAATCCAACGTACACTTCAACTATAAAGAAAAGATAATTGAGGCAAACGACAGGGCCACTGTTGTCACAGGAAGGTCTACAGGACATCCTGTAAGAGGTATTAAGAACAAGCTCTCCAGAGAATTTGAGGAACTTGAAAAAAGAGGCGCTTCAATAGAGGAACTCGAGAAACTTGGAACGGGCAAGCTGAGGCTGGCCGTTGTTGACGGAGACACGATGTGGGGTTCACTTATGGCAGGGCAGTCTGCCGGGCTTGTTAAAAGAATTGAGCCCGCGTCAGCGATAATCATGGACATCGTTAATGGTGCTGCAGCGGAGATTGAAAGACTGAAGAGGTTTGCTGACTGATGAAATATTCTCTTATTTTCCCCGGACAGGGCGCTCAAAGGCCCGGCATGGGCAAGGACCTTTATGATAAGTTCGATGCCTCAAAAAGTGTCTTTGAAGAGGCAGACGATGCTCTTGGATTTAAGTTAAGCAACCTTATCTTCAACGGAACAAAAGAAGATCTTATGAAGACGGCCATAACGCAGCCGGCGATCCTGACTGTAAGCATAGCTGCTTTACGAGGTCTTGAAAGCGCTTATGGGAAAAAACTTGAACCATTTTTGGCTGCAGGCCACAGCCTTGGAGAATACACTTCACTTGTTGCTGCCGATGCGGTAAGCCTTGCTGACGGAGTCAGACTTGTTCATCTGAGAGGCATTCTGATGCAGGAGGCTGTCCCTGTCGGAGTAGGCGCTATGTCTGCGATAGTAGGAATGAACATGGAGGAAGTTGTCCAATTCTGTAAAAATGAGGCTCAGGGCGAGGTTTGTGAAGCAGCCAACATCAATTCGCAGGAACAGATAGTTATATCAGGGCATAAGGGAGCGGTTGACAGGGCTTCCGCAGCAATAGAAGCAACCGGAAGGGCGAAAGTGCTCCCGCTGAGAGTAAGCGCTCCTTTCCATTGTGAACTCATGCGCCCCGTAGGTGTCAAGCTAAGGGATGAATTTGAGAATATCAGATGGAACGAGCCTTCCTGTCCTATCGTGACCAATGCCGCAGCAAAAGCGGTGCAGGATGTGGGAACTCTCAAAGAAGCACTTTACATGCAAACATTTTCACCTGTGCTCTGGATGCAGAGTGTGCTTGAAATGGAGAGGAAAGGCACGGAAGGGTATATAGAGCTTGGTCCCGGGAGCGTCCTTTCAGGCCTGATCAGAAAGATATCAAAGAGTAAGAGACCATATCCGGTCTCAGGACCAGAAGAGCTGGAAGCGGCCCTTGAGTTTTTGAGAGGGGGAATTTGATGCAGAAGGAAAGGATAGCTCTTGTAACAGGCGGCGGCAGAGGCATAGGGAGAGAGATAGCACTTGAACTGGCCCACAGAGGGTGTTCGGTTGCCCTTAACTACAGCAGGTCGGAAAAAGCGGCTGAGGAGGCCGCTGCCGAGATAGAAGCAATGGGCCGTAAGGCCCTGACTGTCAAGGCGGACGTATCATCCGCAGCTGAAGTGAAAGAGATGTTCGCATTTGTTGCGTCAAAGCTTGGACCTGTAGAAATACTTGTGTGCAATGCGGGCATCACCAGAGACAATCTTCTTATGAGGATGAAGGCCGAGGAGTGGAACGAGGTTATCTCGGCAGACCTTTCATCGCTCTTTTATTGCGCCAAAGAGGCCTTGAGACCTATGCTGAAGGCAAGATGGGGAAGAATAATAGCCATAAGCTCGATCACAGGCCTAATAGGAAATCCCGGACAGTGCAACTATGCTGCTGCTAAAGCAGGGATGACGGGGTTCATAAAAAGTCTTGCAAGGGAAGTAGGTTCAAGGGGCATCACTGCCAATGCAGTAGCTCCGGGTTACATAGAAACAGACATGACCTCGGAACTTCCTGCGGAAATCAAGGAAGCGATGCTGAAGAACATTCCGTCAGGAAGGACAGGAACTCCTTCAGACGTTGCGAAAGCCGTTGCATTTCTGGCTTCCGACGATTCAGAATACATACAGGGTCAGGTAATAGCCGTTGACGGCGGCATGACTATGTAGAGCAAAAACCTGTAAAACAAAAGCATGTCCGGATAAGAAGTGTAAAATTGGAAGGAGGTGAACTGTATGAAATTGGAAGAAGTACAGGCAAAACTTAAGGAGATCGTAATGGACCGCCTTAACGCGGAAGAGGAGCAGATCAAGCCCGAAGCATCATTTGTTGAAGATCTTGGCGCTGACTCCCTTGACATCGTTGAGCTTATCATGGGAATCGAAGAGGAATTTGACATCGAGATCCCGGATGAAGATGCAGAGAAACTCACCACAGTTGGCGAGGCAATGAGTTACGTAAAGGCCAAATTGGGAGTAGAAGGCTAAATCACGAAATGAAACTTTTTAGGAGGGGCTGCATTAAACCGGTCCCTCCTATCTTCACGGAGGAAAGTCTATGAGAAGAATAGTGATCACAGGAGCGGGTGCAGTAACGCCCATAGGGATCGGCAAAGAGGAGTACTGGAAGGCTCTTGAAAAAGGCAAAAGCGGTGTTGGCCTTATTACCCTTTTTGATACTTCTAAGCACAGCGTAAAAATCGGCGCAGAGGTAAAGGATTTTGATCCTGAACAGTGGCTTGACAAAAAAGAGGCACGGCGTACAGACAGAATACTGCACCTCTCCACAGCTGCGACTGACCTGGCTGTAAAAGACGCCGGCCTTGATCTTGGATCTTTGGATAAGGAAAAGTTCGGTGTCTATATAGGAAGCGGTGTCGGAGGGATCGGAACCATAGATGACAACTTTACTGCTCTTTTTGAGAAAGGACCAAGCAGGGTGAGCCCCTTTATGGTGCCGATGATGATAGCAAATATGCCTGCCGCCTACGCCGCAATAAGGTATGGAGCAATAGGCCCCAATATGGCAGTAGTAACTGCCTGCGCTTCTTCTATAAACAGTATAGGAGAAGCTTATTACTGTATACAGCGCGGAGATGCAGACATAATGATCTCCGGAGGGGCAGAGGCTGCTATCACATCGATAGCCACCGCAGGTTTTACATCCCTCAAAGCCCTCTCTACGAGGAATGATGACCCTGAACATGCCTCACGTCCCTTCGACTTAGGCCGCGACGGTTTCGTAATGGGCGAAGGTTCAGGGATACTTATCCTTGAGGAGCTCGAACACGCAAAAAAACGAGGTGCTCACATCTATGCAGAGATAACAGGTTACGGCAATACATGTGACGCATACCACATAACAGCGCCTGATCCGACTGGCTACGGTGCTTACCGCTCCATGGCCATGGCAATGAAAAACGCAGGATGGACTCCTGAAGATGTTGACCTTATAAATGCCCACGGGACTTCGACTCCTTTGAACGACAAGATGGAGACCGCTGCAATAAAGAGACTCCTTGGTGAACATGGCTGTACAGTTATGGTCCAGTCTACAAAATCCATGATTGGACATCTTCTAGGTGCAGCAGGAGCTGTTGAAACTATAGCAGCGCTTTTGGCGATAGAGGAAGGCATAGTTCATCCGACTATAAACCAGTTTGATCCGGATCCAGAGTGTGACCTCAATACTGTTCCAAACAAAGCTGTCAGTGCTGAAGTAAACAAAGTCCTGATAAACAATTTTGGCTTTGGAGGCCACAACGGAGTTCTTGCGATCGAACGCTTCAAAGACTGATATGAAGAGCACAGCTGATAGTGAGAGGCTGGCAGAAGATCTTCAGAAAAAGATAGGCTACAGATTTAAGAACAAAGATCTTCTCAAACAAGCCCTGACCCATTCATCGTACGCAAATGAGTCAGGGTCATCTTTACATAATGAGAGACTGGAGTTTCTCGGTGATGCTGTACTTGAACTCACCGTTTCGGAGCATCTTTACAATAAATACAAAGATCTCGATGAAGGACAGCTTACCAGAATACGTTCGCAGATCGTGTGTGAGAAAAAACTATACAAGTGGGCCCTCATGCTCGGGCTTCAGGGATCAATAAAGCTCGGAAAGAGCCTAATTAAGAAAGGCCCGACAGTAGCAGTAACGGCTGACGCTGCAGAATCGCTCTTCGGAGCTGTATTCCTTGATGGAGGATATACTCATGTCCTGTCGCTGGCGAAGAGTTATGTCGAATTCCATCAGGCTGAGCTTTCACCTGACAGGCTTGACACAAAGACCATGCTGCAGGAAACTTTGCAGGCGATGGGAATGGGAGTTCCTTACTACAAGACCATTGAACGATCAGGTCCTGATCATTCTTTGCTATTTAAAGTACAGGTGACGATAGACGAGAGGATACTTGCCGAAGCATGGGGCAAATCCATTAAAGAAGCAGAATTCAACGCCGCGAAGACAGCACTGGAAAAGACGGAAAGCTCCGACAGTTATCGCCGGTTGCGATAGAGATCACTCCTGCTTTTATGTTTTAAAAACTTTATCTTCAATGCAAACCTGAGGATTGTTGAGAAGTCATAAGGCATCTAGCTTTTGAAACCCGTTGAAACAAACTTGTCTATAGATTTACCGTTCAGTATCTTTGGAGCACTCTTATCTTTTCTTGATCCATTTATAAACATCCCCTTGATCAACAGTTCTGACAGAAGTATTGAAGTTGACAAAAATTTCTGATCCTTCGGCATCAGGACCAATAAAATTATCACATTAATAAGTTCGTTAAATACATCGAGCACAAATTTCAACGACATAAAATTCCTTGCAACCGATTGCATAAATTTTAAAAGTGATATATAATACCCAAAGTTCAACTTACGGGGGGAAACAGATGATATCAGAGAGAGAGTCACTCATGTCACTTCGTTCTTACCTCGGAGATATTGATCCTCCGTTTCAAAGGGTCATTTTTAAGATCGCCTGAATGGGCGGTCCTTTTTTTATTATAAAAAGGAGGGGTATAAATTGACAGTTTTAAGAGAAAAGGCAAAGCTTATGAGTTCCGATGACCTCAACAGGGTGATCAAGAGGATCGCACATGAAATGGTCGAGCAGAACAAGGGTACCGAAAACATGATCCTTGTAGGCATTCACAGAAGGGGCGTCTACCTTGCACGCCGCCTGCAGAAGATCATCGAAGAGGTCGAGGGTACTAAGGTTCCATGCGGTGAGCTTGATATCACCCTATACAGAGATGATCTGACCATGCTTTTCGAACAGCCGATGGTCCATAGCACAAGGATGCCCCAGGACATCTCCGGTAAGAATATTTATCTTGTAGATGACGTTCTTTACACAGGAAGAACTGTGCGTGCTGCCCTTGAGGCCCTTGTAGACCTCGGGCGTCCCTCATCAGTGAAGCTGGCTGTAATAATCGACAGAGGCCACAGGGAACTTCCAATACACGCGGATATGTGCGGCAAGAATGTGCCGACATCCAAAAATGAAGTTATCGAAGTGAAAGTCACAGAGCTTGACGGAAAGGATGAGGTGGTGATCTGTGAACGCGATGCCCAGTGAGGTCGGACAGATAGTCTGGCGTCACAGAAATGTGATAGATGTAGACTGTTTTACAAGGGAGGAACTCTATTTCCTGCTTGATCAGGCGCGCCATATGGAGAACGTAATGGACAGACCGATCAAAAAGGTCCCTGTCCTGCGCGGTAAGATGGCTGTCAATCTTTTCTTTGAAAATTCAACAAGGACAAGGGTCTCATTTGAGCTTGCAGAGAAGATGCTTTCTGCAGATGTGGTCAACTGGTCTGTTTCAGGCTCAAGCCACGCTAAGGGCGAGACAATGAGGGACACAGCCTGGACCCTTGAAGCAATGGGAGCGGATATAGTAGTAATGCGGCACGGAGCTGTAGGATCTGCACAGTATCTGGCTTCAAAGCTGAAAAGGGCAATAGTTCTGAACGCGGGAGACGGGACCCACGCCCATCCCACACAGGCCCTGCTTGACCTTTACACTGCATGGAAACACCTGGGTAATCTGGAAGGCAAAAAAATCGCCCTTGTAGGTGACGTCCTCCACAGCCGTGTAGCAAGAAGCGACATAATAGCGTTTAAAACTATAGGGTGCGATGTGGTCCTCTCAGGGCCCCCTACAATGATGCCGAGAGAGATAAACTCACTGGGCTGCCGGTATGAGAAAGATCCCAAAAAAGCTGTTGAGAATGCTGACATGGTATACCTTCTCAGGATACAGAAAGAGAGACAGCAGGATGGACTCTTCCCGTCTGTAGACGAATACCACCGCTGGTGGGGCGCCGACGATGATTTGATGAAGTATGCGAAACCCGGAGCTCTTGCGATGCATCCGGGACCGATCAACAGGGGCGTGGAAATTGCCTCCGAAGTTGCAGACGGACATCAGAGCGTAATTCTGGAGCAGGTGCGTTCGGGAGTCGCGATACGCATGGCTCTTCTCTATCTCTGTGGAGGAGGCGCAAGATAATGGGAAAGATATTGTTCACGGACTTTAAAATATTTAACGGCACAGAATTTATTGATGACAGGGAAGTTCTGGTCGAGGACGGAAAGATCTCGAAAGTTGGCAAAGATCTTGACAGCAGTGACGCAGAGGTTATCGATGGTTACGGAAAGATCCTCTCACCTGGCTTTGTTGACCTTCATGCCCATTTCAGGGATCCGGGCGGTGAGTGGAACGAGGATATTGGTTCCGGAGCCAGGGCGGGAGCAGCCGGTGGATTTACGACACTTATTGCCATGCCCAATACCAAACCTGCAATTTCAGAGCCTTCTCTTGTAGAATATGTGCTGAGCCACGGGAAAGCAGCCGGTGCGTCAAGGATACTTCCATCCGGATGTGTCAGTAAAAACCGGGAAGGCAAGGAGATGGCAGAACTTCTCAAAATGGCTGAGGCAGGAGCCGTCTTTTTCACAGATGACGGAGCCCCTATAGCCACAAGTTCCCTTTTTCGCCTCGCATTGATGTACACAGGAAAAGATCAGCCTAGAATAATGGAGCATCCGGAAGAGATCAGCCTTTTCAAGGGCGGTCAGGTGCATGAGGGAAAGGTCAGTGCGCTGAGCGGCCTCAAGGGTATCCCCGCAGCATCAGAGGAGATAGATGTGGCAAGGGGAATAGCTCTTGCCAGGGAAACAGGGGGAAGAGTCCACTTTACACACCTGAGCAGCGCGGGAGCCCTGGGACTTATAAGGCAGGCCAAGAAGGAAGGGTTGGACGTCACATGTGATACCACCTTCCACCATCTGACCCTTAATGAAAACGCTGTGATAAACAGCGGTTATAACTCAAGATACAAAGTGAATCCTCCGCTTAGGAGCATAGGAGACCAAGCCGCTCTGTGGGAGGGGATGCTAGACGGAACGATAGATGCCATAGTGACAGACCATGCTCCATGGCACATGGATGAGAAAGATGAGCCATTCCAGGATGCACCGTTTGGGATAGCGTCACTTGAATGCGCTGCAGCTGTACTGATAGACTTTAAGAACAAGAACTATCCTGATGTACCGCTTGAGCTGATCCTGAAGCAAATGACGAGCTCCCCGGCATCCCTCCTTCCTGAAAAGTGGCAGTCATTGGGCAGGATAGAAGAAGGGGCCATCGCGGACATAACGGTCATAGATATGGAAAGGACCAGGATCGTTGACTGCTCTGAATGGTTCAGCAAGGCAAGATGCTGCCCATGGGAAGGAATTGCGCTGACCGGCTGGCCTGTGATGACCTTTCTAGAAGGCAGGAAGATTTGGCAGGATAACGAAGATCTTTAGAAACTGACCCTACCAAAGAGCATTTTACAGGACAATAGCAGGGGTGTGTCAAAGTTTGTCAGAGAATCAGGTCTTGACATCTTTAGTGCGCCCCTGTTTTGGTGTATCTTTAATGCCGGACGCAATAGGGCTCTTTTGCGGATGTATGTGCATAAAGCAGTAGATATAATCTGGAGGTGTAGGTTTGAATAATAAAAAATGTGAATTGATCGCAGCGGTGGATCTGCCGACTCTGGACGCAGCGAGGGAGTTTCTTGAGAAGCTCGATAAAGCGACACCTTATGTAAAGATAGGACCCAGACTTTACACAATGGGGGGAGCCCCGTTCATCAGTGAAATAGTTAAAAAAGGGTACAGCCTTTTTCTTGACCTTAAACTGCATGACATACCCAACACCGTAGCATCAGCAGTTGAACCTCTTTCTGAGATGGGACTGTGGGCTTTGACCATCCACACGTCAGGCGGACGTGAAATGATGTCTCGGTCCGTAGCAATGAGAGATAAGACAGGAAGCAGGATGAACATCTTTGGGATCACGGTTCTGACCAGCCTCGGAGGAGACCTTTGGAGCGAAGTGCACCCGGGATCTGACCTTGACCGATCACTTGAAGCAAGAGCGCTTGCAGCTGCAAGTGCAGGACTTGACGGCATAGTCTGTTCGCCGCTGGATCTTTCGCTTCTAAGCGGAAAAGCTGAAAAACTTGCAAGAGTTGTCCCCGGTATCAGGAGAATAAGAGCATCGACAGAGGATCAGACAAGGGTGGCAACTGCAAAGGAAGCAGCTGCAGCTGGGGCTTCATATATAGTTGTTGGAAGGCCGATACTTGAAGCAGCTGATCCTATCAGTGAAGTCAGAAGTATACTTAAGGAAATATCGGAGGTGCAGTGATGAGGAAAGACTTTGTAAAAACAGATGACAAGGAAGTAGCCGCCAGGATCATGGAAATGATGAAAGAGAGCGGGGCCCACCTCGAAGGACATTTCAAACTGACCTCCGGACTTCACAGCGGTCATTACATACAGTGTGCCCTTATGCTCCGTTTCCCTGAGTTTGCAGCATACGCGGGAGAAATGATCGCAGAGCGGATAGCGCACAAAAAACCTGATATCATCCTTTCACCCGCATTGGGCGGACTCATCATAGGTCATGAAGTAGCCAGATCGCTGGGCGTTCCTTTTATCTTCTGCGAAAGGCTGGAGGGGGTAATGAGGCTCAGAAGGTTTCCTCACCCAGGCAAATTGCGTTTCGCACTCATCGAAGATGTGGTTACCACAGGCAAGTCATCACGAGAAACAGCACAGATACTTGCCGAAGGAGGCGCAGAATGGGTCTCTTCCGCCTCGATAATCGACAGGCGTGCAAATGATACTCATAAGGATTGGGATCTTGTCTCCCTCTGGAAACTAAGTTTTCCTATTTATGAAGAGCATAGCTGTCCTCTGTGCAAAGAGGGTCTGCCCCTTGTAAAGCCAGGGAGCCGTCCGGGCTGATGCCTGCTCTCACTTTGCGGAGAAGTCTGAATAAGGTCCTATTCACTGTTTTTGCGCTGCTGATGTTGCTTTTCCATCCGGCAGCTGTGAGTGCGGAAAATTTTGCTGTGACTTCACCCTGGATCGGTTTCATCGCCTCTTTTATTGCTGGTGATACTAAAAATGTCCGCTACCTTTCCAATTGGGACTCCTCCGGAAACGTGATAAAAACATCTTCCCCAAGGTCTGGCGAGATAATTATCGCCATAGATTTAAAAGATGCAGAAAACTTCAGGATAAAGAAAAACAACAAGTACCTCAGGCTTCTCTACGATGATATGCCTATGACAAAAGAGCAGCTGCAGAGCGCTTTCTTTGATCCTGCAATGCTTCCTTTTCTCGCGCAGAGCGCAATGAAAATAATGTCGGAAGAGGACAAAGGCAGGTACACATATTTTCAGAGGAGGCTTGCTGAGTTCCAGTCAAAGATAGAAAGTACGATAGACATCGGAAGGCACCTTTTGGGAGATACAAAAATGCTTGATGTTACCGGAGCCGAAGGGACATGGATCCGTTCCTCGATCTCAGGTGTTGTCAGGCCTCCTGCAGCAGTATGGGAGAGGTGGAAAGCAGGCGACACTAAAGCAATGAAAGCCGCCCTTGATGAAGCCGCCAGACGCAACTGGCTAATACTGCTCGATCCATGGACCCCGGAGATCATAAGATCTGCGGCTGTTGGCTATGAATACAGGCTGACTCTGCCTCCTCCATCCAAAGACCAGGACTATTTCGTCTTTCTCCATGATATTTTTCTTGCAATATGGAATAAAACTAAAAACGTGAAGACTAAATGATATTATTGGCTGTAAAATATGACAGTAATGCATAGTAGCATTACTGTCTAACGATACTTTCTTCAAGGAATGAGGTCTAACCATGTCAGGCATAAAATATTATCTAAGGTTGCTTCCGGCTGCTGCATTTTTCCTGTTTTTGCCCTTTCAGACCGCCACTCTGTCAGCAGCTCCTGTTGAGGGAACGATGTCGGCGGATACAATAAATTACAATGTAAATACAAAAAAAATATCAGCTGTAGGAAATGTAATAATAAAAAGAGAGGGAGCCATACTCTGGGGCGATAAAGGGGAAGGCAATATGGAAACTTCCGAGTTTACGCTTCAGGGAAACGTTAAGGGAACTTTTCCTGCGGAGAAGACTGACCTGACAGCAGACAGTGTCAAGTGGAAAGGTTCGAAAAACTCTGAAAATGATGGTATTGCTGAGGCCGTAGGCAAGGTCCACCTGACACGGGGAGCGAATGAGAAGATAGATGCGGATTATGTGCTTTGGGAACTTGGTACAAAAAATTACACAGCAAAAGGCAATGTAGACGCAAAAACTGAAAATAACATCCTTATAGCCGATGAAGCGGGACAAAGCAAAGATAAATTCTGGGGCAAAAAAGTGAAAAGATATGAGGATATTAAGCAAAAGCTTGTTGTAAGCGCTGATACTGTTAACGGGACCAAGGTAAATGAAGAGATAAACGAACTGGTCGCAGTAGGGAACGTAGTAATGGACTTTGTGGACAAGGAAGGCCTCAAAAGCAAGGTAACAGGTGAAAAAGGGGTATATTCCAAATCAAAAGCCACCTTTGTGATATCAGGAAATGCAAAGGCTGTCCGCAGCGATGGTAAAACTGTTTTGGCGGATTCGATAATAGTGCACGAGGACTCGAACGATATTGAGGCAATAGGTAACTCGAAGATAACATTCATTACTAACGAGAAAAAGGACAATAAAGAAGAGAAGCCGAAAAGCGGGGAATGAGCAATGGAAATTACCGTAAGATCAGAGTTTGAGGTGCTCAAGGCAGAACACCTCATTAAATCTTATAATAAAAGAAGAGTAGTCGACAATGTATCTATCGAAATAAAAAAGGGTGAAATAGTTGGGCTTTTGGGGCCCAACGGAGCGGGCAAAAGCACCACTTTTTACATGATGATAGGAAGGATAATGCCGGAGTCAGGAAGAGTATTTAACGGAGAAAAAGATATTACTGCGCTTCCTATGTATGAGAGAGCCAGAACGGGGCTTGGCTACCTTCCTCAGGAAGCTTCAGTATTCAGGAAACTTACAGTGAAACAGAACCTCGAACTGGTTCTTGAAGAGGCTGGCATCCTCAAGGAAGAACGTGATGCAAAAATAGAGACTCTGCTTGAGGTTTATGGCCTGAAACAAATCGAGAATATTCTTGGGGTCTCTCTTTCAGGCGGAGAGAGACGACGTGTTGAAATTGCCAGATGCCTGGCTCTTGATCCTTCTTTCATTCTTCTGGATGAGCCATTCAGTGGAATAGATCCAATAGCAGTGGCCGATCTGCAGGCGATCATAAGGCAGCTGAAAGACAAAGGTTACGGAATACTTCTTACAGACCACAACGTCAGAGAAACACTTTCAATTACTGACAGAGCGTACCTCATCCATCAGGGTAAGGTGTTTTTGGAAGGCCTCCCCGGAGAGATAGCAGCTAACGAAGAGGCGAGAAAATTCTACCTCGGCGCAGATTTTTGCTGGTAAGGGCATACTTCCCCAAATGAGCCGCAGCGACAACCTTCCGGGCATGGTAAGACATGCGATGAGGATGATGGTCGGCACTCTTGCAAGCAGGATACTGGGCCTTGTAAGGGAAATGCTTACCGCGGCCTTGTTTGGAGCGACCCGCCAGCTTGACGCGTTTTATGTAGCATACACACTGGCAAATCTTTCACGTCAACTCCTAGCGGAAGGAGCTCTTTCCGCTTCTTTTGTCCCGGTATTTTCAAGGACTCTTGAAAACAAAGGAAAGAACTCGGCACAAAGTCTTGCGAGGCAGGCCCTCTCAGTACTCTTGCTGGGAGCCGCTTTTGTCGTAACTGTCGGTATAATTTTTGCTCCGGTATTCGTAGGGATAATGGCTCCAGGATTTGCTGCGGAAGAGAGAGCTCTGGCGATATCCCTTACCAGGATAATGTTCCCCTTCCTTCTCTTTGTCTCGGTGGGAGCTCTTGCAATGGGCGTGCTGAACAGTATGGGCTCATTTTTTGTTCCGGCAGTAGCTCCGGCGCTCAGCAACCTGGCTTACATACTCTTTTTGATAGCTACTATGAAAAACCTGACTATATGGAACCTCTCAGCAGCGGTCCTCATCGGAGGTATCTGCCATATGCTCCTTCAGTGGTACTGGTGCGGCAGGATGGGAGTGATGCTGACGCCAGCCGTTCCGAAAAAGGACAATTCAGAACTCAAAAACATGATGTACCTCTTTTTTCCATATGCTGCCGGACTCTCATTAAATCAAGTAAACCCTGTGATAAGCAGGATGTTCGGTTCTTTTCTAACAGGAGGTTCGATCTCTGTCCTTACTTATGCGGACAGGATCCTTCAGCTCCCGCTTGGGCTTTTTGTCATAGCTATTTCACAGGCGGTCCTTCCCATGCTCTCCAGACAGGATCCAAATGACAGGGCAGGGTTCAGGGATTTTATAAGAGATGCACTCAGGTTTGACCTTTTTGTAATTCTGCCTGTATCTGTAGGACTCTTCGTTCTCTCCCAGGAGACCGTGCATATACTATTTTTCAGAGGTGCTTTTACCGAATGGGCCTGGCATGCAACAGGCACTGCCCTTGCGATATACGGTCTTGGCCTTCCGGGGATGGCAAGCAGTACAGTCATACTGAGGGCGATGTATGCCAGAAGGATGCCAAAGGGTGCTGTTGGGGTAACCGGGGTGACTGTGGCAGTCAATTTGACTGCTTGTCTATTGCTGATGCCGCTTTTCAAATACGCGGGTCTTGCAGGAGCCACGGCTGCAGCATTCACATGTTCAAGCCTGTACGGAGCATGGGCTCTTTCAAGGAACCTTAAAGAACCTCTAGGCGTCTTTGATCCCAGATGGCTGGCGAAGATACTTTTTTCTACTATACTGATGTTCATTACTCTCTATGCAGTCAAAATGACTCTGCCATATCCCGTTTCCGCTTCATTGGGACTCAGGGCGATCTGGCTGTCCGGCATGGTGCTTGCGGGGATAGCAGTATATTCCCTCTCTACGATCCTTCTCCGCTGCCATGAGTGGCAATGGATAAAAGATGCGCTGAAAAAGAAAAATAATTAATTGATCGATGTTATCATTTACATAGGATCTGACGTATAGATCGGACTGCTTCTATTCAGGATATTCCAAGGGGGCGTAACAGTGAAAAGAAAATTTTTATTTTTTTCGATGCTTTTGCTTACATTCACCATAATTGCATATCCGCTTTCTTTCCGTGCCGAGGCGAATCAAAACGACATTAATAGTTTGCTGGAAGAAAGACAGACAGACTGTTGGGTGGAAGGAGAGCGATTAGGGGAACTCATTCTGGGTTCAAGGGGAACGATACAGTTCATATATCTTGACGCAAAATTATCAAAGGCGATATCAACTGAGCAGGGTCTTGCGCCATGGGTCGACGATCTGAATCAATATTACGGGTCACCTGAGACCAGAAAAAAAGTCCTCTTCATAGTTAATCTTGAGGCAAACAAACTATGGACTGTCGAAGAGGAAAAGATCAGTGTCGGAGGCTATCATTTAACAAAAACGGATGTTATATCCTCAAGCTGGAAGAATCCTTTCGGGACTGTAGACGCTGGTACCAGCTGGCAGTTTGCCTTCGTTGTACCGCAGGACAAAGTCAAGCCGGGGACAGAGATCATGGTGGGTTATGGTGACGATCTAATAAAATGGAAGGTGCCGAAATAAATGCACAAGTACAAGTGCGCTTCGTGCGGACATATCTTTACTTCAGAAAATTTTGCTGAAAAATGCCCGGAGTGCGGCTCAAGGATACTGATACATAAAGAGGGAGAATCAAAGAAAAACAGCTCATGCTGCTGCAAGGGCGGCAACTGTTCATCCTGTGCCGGTCAATGCGGATGATGAATGAACCCAAAGAACTACTGACCCTTGGAATAGAGACAAGCTGTGACGACACTGCACTTGCTGTCATGAAGGGCAGAAATATAGTGTTGTCCTCGGTGATATCCAGTCAGATAGAATCGCATTCCGAATACGGAGGAGTTGTTCCCGAGCTTGCATCGAGGATGCACCAGGAAATGATCATCCCCCTTCTGGAAGAAGTGCTTGAAGAAGCATGTATAAATGACCCAGCAAAAGAGATTGACCTTATTGCCGTTACTGCCGGGCCTGGACTGATGGGTTCGCTTCTTGTAGGCGTCATGACTGCCAAGGCGCTTTCACAGGCGTGGAGGATACCTATCATTGGAGTCAACCACCTGGAGGGACA
>Ga0074197_1001390_pt1 | contig 20833 bp, 20 predicted proteins | sample EPASupsiteSAE305_FD_64526 | JGI IMG/M metagenome (GOLD analysis project Ga0074197, IMG submission 64526) | Bioremediated contaminated groundwater microbial communities from EPA Superfund site, New Mexico - SAE3-05 reassembly with SPADES | ecosystem: Environmental > Aquatic > Deep subsurface >...
TGGCTACTAAACTTGCTCCAACCAGGGGAAACCTTGTTAAACTTACACGCTCCATGCAAATGGCACAGTCTGGACATGATCTCCTGGATCAAAAACGACAGGTACTTATGATGGAGCTTGTCCGTTTCATAGATTCTGCAAAAACTATCCAGAAGGATGTTGAACGAATTTTCAACGATGCATACGATGCCCTCCAGAAAGCCAACATCTCTCTTGGAATAGATACTGTTGAAGATATTTCCGAGGCCGTCCCCATTACATCTGATATCACCGTGCGTCTTCGCTCTGTGATGGGGGTCGAGATACCAGACGTTGATCCGTTATCAGATAAAACCGTCCCCAGTTATTCTTTTTACGGATCTTCCGGGGCAATGGATGCGGCATATTCAAAATTCCGAAAGGTCATGGTGCTCCTCGCACAGCTTGCAGAAGTTGAGACAAGCGTTTACAGGCTTGCAGTCCAGATAAGGAAAACACACAGGCGTGTAAATGCTCTTGAAAAGGTTGTTATCCCTTCAAACCAGGCCGATATAAGATTTATATCAGACGTCCTGGAGGAGGGTGAGCGCGAAGACTTTACAAGGATGAAAATGGCTCAGAAAAAGGCAAAAAAGTAGTCAAATTCCGGAGGTAATGACGATGAGTACATTGCAGGAAGTTCTCGCAGTTCTGCTTGGAGCGGAATCAGAGGCAAAACGGATCGTTGAGGATTCAAAAAATGAATCAGATGGCTTCCTTCGCACAGCGCAGGAAAAGTTTGCCATGGAACGTGCAAACCAAATGGCTTCGGCAAGGGAGCAGGCAAAAGGCCTGATGGAAACAGCGCTCAATTCAGCAAGGACAGAGGCTGAACAGATCGCGGTCCTTGGAAAAGAGGAACGGACCCGTATGCAGAAACGCTTCGAAGAGAATGTCGACCCTGTTATTGATTCTATGGTCTCTGAAATAGCAGAAAGATACATTTCAAAAACCAAAAGGGGTAATTAAGGTTGCAATCCACTTCAAAGGGGCAGGCAACAGCCATAGGTGTGAAGTCACACGTACTCTTCAGCAAGCTTCTTACTTCTGAAGAGTACTGGGCGTTGCTGAACCTTAACAGCATCAGTGAGATAGCAGATTTTCTCAAACAGACAGAAGGATACAAAGAACACCTTGAAACTCTGCCTCCCGCAAAGGTGCACCGTGTAAATCTTGAGAATGCCGTGAAATCATCGATACTCGCTGAAGCAACTGCATTCTTATTCTACCTTTCGGGACCGAGGCGTCAGTTATTCACAGACTGGCTTGGATGGTATGAGGCAGAGCATCTGAAAAGCATTTTCAGATGGGTAAGGACAAAGAGGCTTGACCGCGATGAAATGAGAAAACGTCTTTTTGCCGTCCCGGGATCAAAACTCTCATATGACCTCCTGCTGAACAGCAGGGACTACAGTGATGTCCTTGATGCACTAAAAGATACAAGATATCATAGGGTCCTCACAGAACCGGTCAAACGCCTGATCAACGGTGAGGAGTCCCTTTTTTCGCTTGAAATTGCGATAGACAACCTTGTAGAAACATCTTTATACAATGACCTTAAAAATCTGCCGGAAAACGAGCAGAAATTACTTGAGCCATTGTTCGGGACCAGGATAGACCTTCTCAACCTTTATCATTTCCACAGGTGCGTATGGTATTACCAGATGACGCTTGAAGAGACGCTCAGCAGGATGCTCCCGGTAAAATACAAGGTGAAGACCCACCATCTCAGGGATATGACAAAGGGGACAAGCTGGGAAGAGAGGATCGACAGGCTGGGGTCGTCTTTCCCTGTTTATGCTGAAATATTCAGAAATGCCCTTCAACAGGAAGACAAGGAACTGGCGCTTGAGATGTCCATAAAGAGATACAACTATCTCAAGGCCCTGGCTATATTCCAGAAGGGATCTCCTGGTTTTCATACAGCTATCAGTTACTTTGTATTAAAATCTCATGAATTGGACGATGTGATCCGTGTGATAGAAGATGTCAGATATGATTATGATCGCAGGAATGCGGCCAATTACCTTATAAGGCCGATAATCAGCGGGGGTGAACCCAAATGGCAGTAATGAAGATGGTCGCACTGACCATGATAGGTCCTGACTCGGAAATGGAACCTGTCGCCCGTCAGATGGTTTTGACGGGAGGCTTCCAGCCTTTGCCGCTCGACCTCCTGGTAAACGACAGGAATCTCCGGTCTAAAGTAACGACTGAAACAGAAAATCCTTACGATGAACTTCTGGCAAAGGTCACAACAGTATGGAAGATCGCGGGTGAAATGATCCCCGATCCGTCTCCTGTCACGCTTACTAAAGAGTTTACCCTTACTGCAGCCCGAAGGAAAGTAGAACAGACTTCAAAAAGACTGGAAGTATGGGAAAAGAGAAGGGTCGTACTTTCAGAAGAGGAAGATCTCTTAACAGCCACCAAACTGTTCGTTGAAGCACTGAAAGGCACTGAATTCGGCCCGGAGGAACTTGCAAGCGGCACATTCCTGATCCCATTTTTTGGCCGGCTCTCGAATGAAAACTATCAGAGGCTGACAGAGAGCAGCGAAGAGTCGCCCATTACGACAAATGAGCTGACAGTGCTCAACGGCAACACCTGGGTACTTGTATTGACAGTAAAGGGGCATGAAGAATCTACCCGGAAGCTTTTGGAAGCTGTCTACTTCAAGGAATTTTCATTAAAAGACATCGCATCGCAGTTAAAAGGGGTGGATCCCCTTACTCTTGTAAACAAGAGAATAGCCAACCACCAGAGAGCCATCAAAGGACTCGCCAAGGCTGCCAAGGACATGCTGAGGGAGCAGCGTTCGGAATATGAACTTCTCTACTCGCAGCTCTACACAATGCAGAGAGTCTATGACGTCTGCAAAGGACGCGGCGAGGTAAGCGGGATGTTCGTACTTTCAGGATGGATACCGGCTGACACTCTCGCAGTCATCAAAAAAACTGTCGAGGAAGATGCCCCTATGACGACCGTCATGGTAGAAGAGACAAAGGACATCAGCTATTCAGGCATACGTGTACCGACGCTTCTTCAGAACAACTCTTTTTTCAGGGCTTTCCAGGACATAGTGTCAATGTACAGTCTGCCGTCTTACGGAGAGATAGACCCCTCTCCCATAGTAGCCATATCGTTCATCCTCTTTTTTGGTTTCATGTTCGGAGATATTGGACACGGATTAATGATATTTCTCGGTTCAATGTTTATGGTCAAACGGGGGATGATGAAACGTTCCTTTGGACAGGTCATGAAATCAGCAGCCGTGAGCTCTATGGTCTTTGGAGTACTTTACGGGAGCATATTCGGGATGGAAAACATAATTCCCGCACTGTGGCTGTCTCCGATGCACGATACTAACAAACTTCTGATAATCGCCATCTGTCTTGGAGTATTCATGATAAGCCTCGGGCTCATACTCAACATGATAAAACAGTACAGAGCCAGGGATTTTGGAAGACTGCTCTTCGACGGACAGGGAATGGCCGGACTCATGCTTTACTGGACAATGGCTGCCCTCGCCGCAATATATATGACGGGCACAAAGATCCCTGAGATCGCAGCTGACATAATGTGGGGCGGGATCGGAGTAATGATGCTTCTTATGATATTCAGGGATATCCTGGCAAGATACCTGCTGCATCAGAAGGATGAAAAAGAATCTGTAGTCCTTAATCTTTTTGAGATAATGCACAACTTGATGTCATTCGTTTCTAACACAGCGTCATTTGTAAGGCTCGCAGCCTTCGCGCTCAACCACGTCGGGCTCTCGATGGCAGTAATAATGCTTTCCGAGATGGTACATTCACTCCCCGGCGGGATCGTAATGAAAGGGATAATACTCGTAGTTGGAAATGTCGTAATAGTATGTCTGGAAGGTCTTATTGTCTTTATCCAGACGCTAAGGCTCGAATATTACGAGTTCTTCGGTAAATTCTACAAGGGAGGTGGAAGTGAATTCAAACCGGTCGGCTGGAAAAAGGACGGTTCCAAGTATGTTGCTCCGGCCGCCCAAAAATAATTACATATATGTAAAAGTTTTCTGACATAATAAAGATCAAACTGATAATTTTTTGTACAATTAATGTGAAGGAGTGGGTTTTTGATGTTTGGACTTGCAATGTGCTGCGGCACTGTCGCAACAATGATAGGTCTGGGGTATTTAATGCAGCGCAGAGGCTATAAGGGAGGCCGAGCCTTTTACCTTTCAGGTTTGGGGGTATCATCGCTCCTCGTATTTACAGGGGCAGCGCTCTCTCTAACGATGCACCCCGCATTCGCTGAGGCCACTGCAGCACCTCTGGGGACAGGCGCCGGAATGGGCTTTATTGCCGCTGCTGTCTCAACAGGACTCGCCTGCCTGGGAGCCGGACTTGCAGTTGCAAGCGTTGGATCCGCGGCCCTCGGTCTGGTAGGAGAAAAACCCGAGATGCTGGGAACAACCCTCATTTATCTTGGCCTTTCAGAAGGTATCGCTATATACGGCGTTATCGTTTCACTTCTGATACTAGGACGGATCTAAGGACAGAAACAATATCATGAAAGCTTTTCTTGTGAGCGACAACCATGATTCCCTGGTAGGCATGAGACTTGCCGGTATTCAAGGCTGCCTCGTTCACACCGCCGATGAAACTTTTGCGGCAATAGACAGAGCGCTAAAGATGCCTGACCTGGCCATTCTCGCAATTACAGAGAAGGCTGCGGAAATGGCTCCGGATGTTATTCAGCAGCTGCGAGAGCGCGGGGAACTGCCTCTTCTGGTTGAGATACCTGACAGATTCGGTACTAAACGGGGACCGGATTTTCTGACCCGATACGTACAGGAAGCCATTGGGGTGAAAATGTAATGAAAGAAGTATCCAGTGAAAAGATAGGGACATTAAGAGACATAATCCTTGACAGAGCTGATTCCAGAAAGAAAGATCTGGTAGCAGGGGCAAGACAGGAATCCGAAGAATGGCTGCTCAGGGAGACAGAAAAACTTCAGCGTGAAACCAACCTTATCCTTCAGGATGCAAGAAAAAGAGCTGAGGATATCAGACGCAGGCAAATCCTATCTGCAGAGAGAGAAAAATCCACAGAAACACTGAGACTGCAGAACAGGATACTATCTGAAGCGCTTGGAAGGCTTCAGGACAAGCTTGTGCATATCAGGGATCGTGAGGACTACTTTGAAATCCTTGCAGGGATGTGCATCGATGCAAAAAATTCCCTAAGGGATACTAATGGACTAAAACTCAGGCTTTCAGCAGTTGACGCGGGCCTGGCTGACTCAGTGATATCAAAAGTACAAGAACTTATGCCGGAAGCTGGAATTACTTTTGATCCTGAGACGGCTCCCATACTCGGCGGATGCTGGGTATCTACAAATGACAACCGCAGGCAGGTCAACTCTGACTGGCAAAGCCTGACGCAGGAAATGGCCGATACTCTGGCTGAACGGCTCCTGCCGCTGCTTTAGGAGGAATGGAACTTGGAGGCTAAGACAATCATCGCCCCAAATAATAAGGAAGGTACAGTTACCTTCGTCAACGGTCCTGTCATAAAGGCCTCTAATATGCGTAATTTTGCAATGCGTGAAGTTGTTAATGTCGGCCCCAAAAAGCTTATGGGTGAAATAATAAGCATGGACGGCGATAATGCAACTATCCAGGTCTATGAGGACACTGACGGGCTCAGTATCTATGAAACCGTCACCGGCACGGGTGAATCCCTCTCGATCGAGGTGGGTCCCGGACTGATTGGCAGCTTCTTCGATGGGATAGGAAGGCCTCTGGATGCCCTTCTTGAATCTGAGGGAATGTATATTTCTCCGGGCACTTCGGTCAATATGCTGAACCGTGACAAAATCTGGGAGGTAACCCCTGTTGCCAAGCCGGGCGAACTCGTAACAGGAGGAACGGTAATTGCCACAGTACAGGAGACACCTCTACTGCTTCACAAAATAATGGCTCCTCCTGACACTGAGGGCGAACTTACCTGGGTGATCTCAAAAGGCCCTCACAAAGGCGGCGAAATGGTCGCAAAGATCAAAGACGCGTTTGGGCGTGAAGTATCCATACCTATGATCCAGAGATGGCCGGTAAGGACTCCCAGGCTATACAGGGAACGCCTGCTTCCGAACGAGCCCTTCGTGACCGGGCAGAGAGTCATCGACGGACTCTTCCCGATAGCAAAAGGTGGTACGGCATGCATCCCCGGAGGTTTTGGGACAGGAAAGACCGTTACCCAGCATCAGCTTGCAAAATGGGGAGATGCTCAGGTAGTTATTTACATAGGCTGCGGAGAGAGAGGGAACGAAATGACAGACGTTCTTGAACAGTTCCCTGTACTCGAAGATCCCAGATCGGGAAGACCTCTTATGGAACGAACCATTTTGATCGCCAATACATCCAACATGCCTGTCGCGGCCCGCGAAGCGTCAATTTATACTGGGATCACGATCGCCGAATATTTCCGTGACATGGGATATGACGTTGCTATAATGGCAGACTCAACTTCAAGATGGGCCGAAGCCCTTCGCGAACTTTCGGGCCGCCTTGAAGAAATACCTGCCGAAGAAGGGTTCCCTGCCTATCTGCCGAGCAGGCTGGCTGAATTCTATGAAAGAGCCGGACGTGTAGTGACATTAGGCGGAGAAAACGGCAGCATTACTGTAATAGGAGCCGTTTCACCTCCGGGAGGAGACTTTACAGAGCCTGTTACGAGGCACACCAAACGCTTTATCAGATGCTTCTGGGGACTGGACAAAAACCTCGCAAATGCCAGACATTATCCTGCCATTTCCTGGATAGACTCTTACAGTGAATATGCAGAAGAGGTAAACGGATGGTTTTGCTCGAACGTGGATCCCCGATGGGGAGATCTCAGAGACGAGGTCCGTCAGATACTTGCTGAGGATAACAAGGTACAGCAGGTCATAAAGCTGGTCGGAGAGGATGTACTTCCCGACGATCAGAGACTTGTCGCATTTACAGCCTTTTTGATCAAGAACGGATATCTGCAGCAAAATTCCTTCGGTTCAGACTCCTATTCTCCTCCGTCAAAGGGGTTTGAGATACTTGAAGTAATAATGGATTTCTACCAGAAAGCTCTCGGACTGGTCCGCAAGGGCATTCCGATATCCCTTATTAAAGAAGACGAATCAGTCGACTCGATCACACACCTCCGTGAACTCTCACCCGATGACAAAAATGGTTTTGCTCTGGTGAGAAAGAGGATAAACGCTCACCTCGACAGGGTTGCAGCTGAAAGAACAAGAAAGCTTGGAGGTGAGTAGCCGGTGGCAAACGCTGAATATATCGGAGTAAAAGATATTGAAGGCCCTTTTGTTCTTGTTGAGAACGTAAGCGGCGTAGGTTACGGCGAGCTTGTTGAAATCCGTGACAGCAAAGGGCGTCTCCGTCATGGACAGGTAAAGTCCCTGAGTGAAAAAGCCACACTGGTGCAGGTATTCACCGGAACTGAAGACCTCATCCCGAATACGACCAAACTGCGTTTCCTCGGAAGGCCTCTTGAGATCAGGCTCTCAAAAAATATGCTTGGACGTACCTTTAACGGTCTTGGGGAACCTAGAGACGGCTGCGGAGAGACATACGGCGGAAAAAGGGTCAATATCAACGGACTCCCCCTTAATCCAATGGCGCGTCAGTATCCTAAGGACTTTATCAACACAGGGATATCTGCGATAGACACCCTGACGACGCTTATTAGGGGACAAAAGCTCCCTATCTTCTCAGGAAACGGACTGCCGCACAATCAACTGGCAGTACAGATAGCAACTCAGGCAAAGATCATGGGATCCGACGATTTCGCCGTTGTCTTTGCAGGGATAGGCATCAAGCATGATGACGCGGCTTATTTTACCCAGGAACTATCCAACAGGGGACACAGCAATAACATAGTAACATTCCTGAACCTTGCCGACGATCCGGTCATCGAGCGTATCGCGACTCCAAGGATGGCGCTGTCGACAGCGGAATATCTTGCTTATGAACTTGGACTGCACGTACTTGTCATCATAACTGACATGACAAGCTACTGCGAAGCCCTGAGAGAAATAGGCGTCGCAGCCGGTGAAGTCCCCAGCCGTAAAGGATACCCTGCCTACCTCTACAGCGACCTCGCATCTCTTTATGAGAGGGCCGGAGTCGTAAGGGGCGTCAGCGGAAGCGTTACACAGATCCCGATACTTACAATGCCCAACGACGATATCACCCACCCTATACCTGACCTGACAGGATTCATAACAGAAGGACAGATAGTTTTGTCAAGAGACCTGGATTCAAGAAACATCTATCCTCCGATAGACATCCTGACGAGCCTTTCAAGGCTTATGAAAGACGGTATAGGCAAAGGATTCACAAGAGAAGACCACCCCAGCGTTTCAAGCCAGCTTTTCGCTTCCTACAGCAGGGTCCAGGAAGTACGATCCCTTGCAGGAGTCGTTGGCGAAGACGAGCTTTCCAAAAATGACAAAATGTCATTGGAATTTGGAAAACTGTTCGAGGAAAAATTCCTTAAGCAGGGAAAAGAAGAGGAACGTGAAATAGGGTACTCACTTGATATGGCCTGGGAAATACTCAGCAATCTGCCTAGAAGCGAGCTCACAAGAGTCTCACTAACGGATATCCAGGAACACATCAGAAAATACACTGATTGACCTTTGCATCAGCAATAATCAGCTAAAAAGCGAAGCCCGGAAGTTAACCTCCGGGCTTCGGCCTTTCAGACTGTTTATCCAGGACGAAAAGAAACTTAAATTTGACTCTCTATCTGAGCTTTGTCGCCTTTTTTCACTTTTCCTCCTGAAACAACTACGCAAAAAAGACCCTCTGAAGGCAGCAGGCTGACTCCAAATGTTCTGCTCACGATGCTTGGATGATCCTCCTTGCCTACCTGTGTGACCTCTATAACTGCATCTTCCCCTAGCTTTATCCTGCTTCCGGGTGAAAGAGAAGAGAGATCCAGCCCCTCGATCAAAACATTCTCCGCAAAATCACCGGGTCCCATGTTAAGGCCCTTTTGCCTGTTTACTTTTTCAAGGCTTTCATAACTGAGACATGTGACCTGACGTCCCCAGTCTCCGGCATGTCCGTCGTTTTCGATCCCCTTACCGGCAATAAAGAGCGCTTCCGGTACTTCTTTTTTAAGCTGTCCTCTTTGAGGACTGACAGATATTGAGTAGACCTTTCCATTTTTTTCCATGTTAACTTCCTTCCTGCCCATCCATAAATGGAAAATTTATTTTTCTTGCAGATTATAATTCAGGGTTTAGCAGTCGGTCTATAGCTGCGAGGTGCAGTGGGGGCACCTTGTTGCATTGTCATCGATCTCCGAGAAACAGAAGGGGCATTTACGCTTGGGAGCCGGTGCAGGGGCAGGTTTTGACATTCTGTTTGCAAAGCGTATGACCCAGAATATCGCCCATGCCTGAATAAGGAAATTAATGATCGTGTTGATAAAAAGGCCATAGCTTATTACAGGCAGACCGGCTTCTGTCGCTTCAGCAAGCGTCGCAGCAGGAGTCCCTGAAAGATTTATGAACAGATTGGAAAAATCTACACCGCCCAGCGCAAGTCCTATCGGCGGCATGAGGATATCGGTTACCAGAGAAGCGATCACCTTACCAAAGGCCGCACCTATTATCACACCTACTGCCATGTCCAAAACATTACCGCGCATTGCAAAGTTCTTAAAATCCTGCATTACTGACATGAGAACACCTCCGCATCATTAATGATTAGATTATAAGTTAAAATTGTAAATATTATAATATCAAAAAGAAAAAAATAAACTAAAAAATCACAGTTAGCGGGTGAAAAACATTCTTAACGTCACTTTACAAGCTTGTCAAAGCTTGGGATCGAATTGATCAATTTTACAGTATAAGGATCATCAGGAGCATTCAGCACCTTTTCAGACGGCCCTTCCTCGCAGAGACTGCCCTCTTTCATAACCATTATCCTCTCTGCCGCATTTCCGGCAAGTAAAAGGTCATGAGTGACAAATATCATCGCAGTCCCTGACGCTGCGTATTTTTCCAGTACTTCGACAACCTCACCGCGCGTTGAAGCATCCTGCATCGAAGTTGGCTCATCGCATAACAATATCTTCGGAGAGAGCATGAGAGCCCTGGCGATCTGCACTCTCTGCCTTTGTCCGCCGGAAAGGGAAACAGCACGTGATCTCAGTATCCTCTCTCCTCTCAGGCCAAGCTCTGCAAGCAGGGCCTCTGCCCTCTGCCTTATCTTTTCTTTGCTGATATCAAGTCCCGCAATAACTGCCGGTTCGCACACTGCATCCAGTGCCGAAAGTCCGGGAGGAATAGCACCGTATGGATCCTGCTGAACATACCCACATTTTTGCCTGGCCTTTGCCAGTTCGTCTGCACCAAGCAAGGAGAGATCCTTACCGAAAAGAGCAACTCGGCCTTTCTCCGGTTTTACAAGTCCGACAAGGGCACGCAGCAGAGTGGTCTTGCCGCTTCCGGACCCTCCAACAACCGCAAGTCTCTCCCCGGGCGCCAGTGAGAGGGATATATCACTGACAGCCTTGTGGACGGAGCCCTTTTTGGACCTGAAACTTACTGTCAGTTCCACTGCTTCAATAATTTTATTATCCATTCTTTTTATTCCTCTGCCAGAACATTTCCCTGATCAGATCTTTAGTATGGGGATGCCGGGGATAATTCACCAATTCATGTGGTGTGCCCGACTCTGCGATCATCCCGTCCTTCATAACAACAAGCCTGTCACAGACCATCGCAGCCAGCGGCAGGTCATGGGTGACAAGAATTATCGACAGGTCTTTGCTTTTTCTAAGCCCGGAAAGCAGTTCAAGTATTTCGGCCTGAACTATCACATCCAGCGCAGTAGTAGGCTCGTCAGCAAGAAGAAGTGCGGGAGAGCACGCAAGAGCAAGAGCGATCGCCGCGCGCTGTTTCTGTCCTCCAGAAAGCTCGTGGGGATACCTTTCTTTGATGCCTGCATCAAGCCCGACATCTTCCAGAAGACGGACCACCTCTTTTTCTGCATCTTCGCCGAATATGCCTAAGTGTACGTTAAGCACTTCCTCAATATGCCTTTTGATCTTCATTACCGGCGTAAACGAATTCTGGGCACCCTGAGGTACCAGCGATATCTCTTTCCATCGCAAATTTCTCATCTCACTCTCCGACAACCTTAGGATGTCGGCCCCCTTGTATAGGATCTCACCTGTGACTTCCGTACGTGGAGGCAGAAGTCCCAGAAGGGCAGTCATCAGTGTGCTCTTGCCACTGCCCGACTCTCCCACAAGACCCGTGAAGCTGCCTTTTTCGATGCTGAGGGAAATACCGTTAACAGCAGCTGTCACTCTGTCCATAGAGTTGTATCTTACTGTGAGATCTTTTATGTCAAGCATTTTTACCGCTCCCAAGCCTTGGGTCTATCTCCTCCTCAAGATATCGCCCAATGTCCATGAAAATCAAACACAAAGCCACTATACCGAGACCCGGGGGTATAAGCAGCCACCATGCGCCTTCCGTGAAAGCTCCAAAGGAATGCGCCTCATGCAGCATCCGTCCCCATGATATGAGCCTCGGATCCGAGAGTCCCAGAAATGCCAGCCCTGCCTCGGCCAGTATCGCACCCGGGACTCCCAGCGCAATATTTGCAAGGAGTATCGGTGCTGCCTCAGGGACAAGGTGACGCCGGAGGATGTATCCACGTTTTGCCCCCAGGACCCTCAGTCCCTCCACCCAGGGACTTTCTCTCACGGTGAGCACAAGCGCCCTTACTGAACGCGCCGTTCCCATCCATGAAAATATGGAAAGTATGAGTACCAGCTGCCACAGGCCTTTTCCCCACAGCCCTGCCAGGACCATCATTATTGGCAGGGTCGGTATCGAGAGCAATACATCTACGATCCTCATCACAAGAGCGTCGAACCATCCTCCGATGTATCCTGTTGCAAGACCCAGTCCAAGCCCCAGCAGGCTTGCAATGAGCGTTGCGCTTATGCCAACGATCAGGGAGGTACGGATGCCGAAAATAAGGAGCGTCAGAACGTCACGGCCTCTCTGGTCTGTACCCAGCAAGCCCTCCCTGCCTCCGGAAAGTGAGAGCGAAAGTTCTGTTTCTTCGGCACCATCTATGCGTATAGTGTATCTTCCCTTCGAAGGAAAAAGATGTTCTACGCTTTTTCCTATAAGCGGAAGTCCGAGCTTCTGCTTGAAGATCATGTCCCTGCCGTCCATATTTATCCAGTAGACATCGCTTCCTCTGAGAATATCCAGTACCTTTTCTCCATGAGGTGTGGACCATATTATCCTTACTTCTTTTACAGGATCGGCTGTTACCCTCCCATTGAGTGCAAAAATTTCAGGAGGCAATTTGTCCCAGTTGATATCAACAGCTTTGTTTCCCACCGTATATTCCGAAGAGAGGGGAAGTTTCGCATTCCACCATACGGGTCTCGCAAATGGTGCCCCGGTCACATCGGACGGATGCCCCGTTATAAGCATCGGACCAAGGAAGCCTGTCAGGAATATGCAGATGAGCAGGATGACGCTCTTCCGTTTCAGGATGTCCGTCATTGATCCCTGCCTCCTACGCGCACCCTCGGATCGACCAGGCCGTATACAACATCCGCGAGCAGGTTTGATATTACCGTTATCAGGGCCAGCATGTAGAATGCAGCACCTGCGGAAGGATAATCATGGCCTGAGACTGCTTCAAGCAGGAATGTCCCTACCCCGTGCAGTGAAAAGACCGATTCTGTGATCACGGCTCCCGATACAAGCCCGGGCACGGACATCAGCAGGATAGTAAGGATCGGCGGAAGTATCGTCCGGAAGGCATGTCCGTAGACCACTCGGTTTTCCGAAAGCCCCCTTGCCCTCGCCATCAGGACAAAGTCTTCCCCCAGTGCCTTCAACATCAGGTTGCGAACATACAGTGCCCACCCGCCGAATCCCATAAGTGTTAGGGAGAGGACAGGCAATGCCATGTGCCAAAGATAGTCCAGTGTGACCGAAAGAGCTCCGGTCGGCTGAGGGATCGAGACACTTCCTCTCAGCGGGAATATCGGGAATGTCCGTGCAAGGAGCATGATAAGGACAAGCTGCACAAAGAATCCGGGAAATGACGCTGTGACTGCGCCTGCCCTTAAAACTATCCGCTCAGCAAGTTTTCCTCTGTTCAATGCGGCCTTGATCCCAAGCCATATACCTAAAACCGAGGATAGGAACATTGAAGTCGCCATGAGGAACAATGTTCCGGGCAGACGGGAGATAAGTTCGTCCCATACCGGTTTCCTGCTGAGGAAAGAGAGTCCGAAGCTGAATGTGAGCATCTGCTTGATGTAAATAAAAAACTGTTCCAGAAGCGGCTTGTCCAGGCCGTATAGTTCCCTCAGCCTGTCCTTTGCCTCAGGAGAAAAATTGGGGTCGATAATAGTGCTTACCGCGTCACCGGGCATTATCCTGAAGAGGATGAAGTTCAGTACCAATACAGCGGCCAGGACCCCTATCGATGATAATAACCTGCCCCAGAACCATCTGTTCTTCATTCGGTCCTCACATTTTTCTTTTCGAGCATACGATAGTGATTATTTCTTTTCATCATTACAAACTCACCCGGCCTGTATTCATCAAGCATGAACGGGCCGGCACCCACAAGACCATAGGGACCGAACTTGCCTTTTGGGTCTATCGGGTTCCAGTTCTGCCAGTCGTTTACCTTTTGCAGCACCTTTGCCGGCATGCACGGGAGCCCCCCGATGTTGTCGAGGTACCAGTAACTCGTTCCATCCATGTCCACAGTAAGCTGGGTGCTGTCTGTCACCCTCACGGACCTGATGTTTTTGACAGAGTCAAAAAATCTGGGGATACTGTTTTTTTTGAGAAAATCTAAGGTAGCTTTTACATCTCCTGCAGTGAGAGGGCTTCCGTCACTCCATTTGAGGCCTTTTCGGAGCCTGAAAGTCAGCCTTGTATGTTCCTTCCCGTCATTTGTTACAGTTTCAACAGACCAGGACTCCGCGAGTGAAGGCATATCGTCAAGCGTGAAAGGATCCGTGCCGATCAGGCTTTCGTATATAAGACCGAGGATCTGCCAGGAATATGCGCTGCTTGCCACAAAAGGATTCAGGTTCCGCGGCTCTTCAGCAAGGACCATATTGAGTGGCCGCTCTTTACCGTCCGCAGGCTCCGCCATGATGAGCGTCCACATATTATCCGCCGTCATTTTTTCGTTGGAAAAAACATTTTTCCATTTTTTTGAGACCGCTGAAACAGAAAATCTGCTGTAAACAGGGATGGAGGGCATAAGTTCAGCCAGAAGCAGTTGTGATTTTTTCGACGCAGTTTCTGCATCTGCTCTGTTTTTTGCGTATCTCAGCCTCAAAAGGGCATCGTCAAGGACCGGGTCATGGATCGACGTCATGTTGTAGCCGCCGGGCATGTCCATTGAGCTGTGATAGAAGGAGTAGAGAGAATCAGGGTTTTTCCCCATGCTCCATGCGATGACGCCAAGGGAATATTCTTTTCTGTCAAGTTTACCTATCATTGCAGAGAAATCCATCGGCTCGACATCAACAGGAAAACCGACTGACCTCAGAGAATCAGCTATCTGTTCTGCAAGCTCCGCTGTTGTAGGCGCTACCCGTGCAAGGGGCGTCAGAAGCTTCATTTTACCCACAGGAGTTCCGTCAGGATATATCAGGCCGCCTGTAATGCTCCATTTGTATCCTTTTGCGCTGAGACGTTTTTTTGCAGATGCCTTGTCATAAATGTTCTTTGTGCTTTCCGGCAGGGACCATGGTGATACCGGAGGCAGCCAGCTGTTTATCGGTTCGCAGTATCCGGAGTATATGGTACGCACCATATTGTTCCTGTCTATTGCTTCTGCCGCGGCATGCCTTACTTCAGGGTCATTCCATGGTCTGCTCTTATTATTGAGCAGCAGGAAAAATGCGTGGAATCCCCTGGCAAGCGACATTGAAAGCCCCGGATCTCTGCTGAGTCTGTCAATATCTGAAGGTCGGCTGATGTCACTTACAATATCAAGTTCTCCTTTTTCAGCAGCCAGGACCTGGGAGTCGGCATTTGTGATAATTACCATGCACAGTTTTTCTATCCGCGGACCGTATACCTTCTCCGGATCAAACCTTTCACCTGCTGAGGCAGTAGTTGAATTCAGAACTGTGATCAAAAAGAAACAGGGAAGGATACAGAACAGCCTGGTGAAACTTTTTTGCATTTTGCTCATAAGCGCTCTCTGCTGTAAGTGCTTTTTATGACTATTTCTTTAGACGGCACCGGTTTGCCTGTAATTATGTTAAGGATAAGCCTTCCCGCAAGCACTCCCGTCTCAAAGGTTGGGACATCAAATTCCCTCTCCCATATTACAGGATACGACCCGGGATAACGAAAACCGATCGTGACGACCGGAGCGGCAGACTCCCCGGGAAAGTTTTCAGGATCGATCCAGATGATACCCTCAACGCTCCTGTCAATGAGTTTGCCATATTCCCTCGCTGCCCTGAGCGGACTTCCCTCCGTGCGCTTCAATATGATCTCATATTCAGAGTTCGATATAGTCCTGTCGAGTCCTGATATAAAGTTCGAAAACCAGTCGGGTGTGAAATCACGGACTACTAAGCCGATCAGTCCGCTCCTGTTGGTAGAAAGGTTGCGGGCGTTTTTATCAAGGCGATAATTGAGTGCCCTTACAGCGTCCATCACCTTTACTCTGGTCTTTTCAGAGATCCTGTGGTCCCCTTTAAGGACACGGCTTACTGTTGCCTTGTCTACGCCTGCTTCAAGAGCGACATCCTGCATCGTGACCTTCATCTTAACACCTCATGTGCAACCGTTTGTATTGCTTCCCATATTATAACCAGTCAAACAAAGGGGAGCAACAGCGGACTCCTTTCATGTCCACAGGAAATACTGAGGCCCACCATGCAAAGGTGGGCCTTCGGAATAACTTTTGTGCAGTCTTAAAAGATGTCATGCCTAAAGGAAATGCGTTAACCTGCGCACTTTTTCAGAAGCCTCTCCCATTCCCTGTCGACATCAGCCTGGCCCTGTGCAACAAGGTCCATCCTCTCCCTGTCCTTTTTGAAAAGGTGGGAGTAACGTCCCTGCGCCCTGAGGAAATCTTCCAGAGGAACCGGGGTTTTGGGTTTATATGAGAGGACGTGTTTTCCTTCTATCACTTCATATACGGGCCAGAAACGGCTGTCAGCAGCTAGCTTACAGACTTTCATCTGGTCCCCGGAATCAATTTTCCAGAAGAGCGGACAGGGGACAAGTACATTTACAAATGCCGGACCCGGCGTCTCGACAGCCCTTTTGACCTTGGCGATAAGGTCCATCGGGTCATGGAGCGTTGTCTGGGCAACATATGGAATATCATGCGCAGCTACTATCTCAGTTAGGTTTTTGGCCCTCTGGAGTTTTCCGGGTATCGCGCTTCCTGCAGGCGATGTTGTTGCATTAGCGCTGATGGGTGTGGCACTGCTCCTCTGTGCGCCGGTATTCATGTAGCCCTGGTTGTTATAGCATATATATGTAAAATCATGTCCTCTTTCAAGTGCTCCGGAAAGAGACTGAAGCCCTATGTCATATGTACCTCCGTCGCCGCCAAACGCAACGAACTTTATCTTCTCCCTGACAAGACCTTTTCTGCTCAAAACCCTGTGGGCAGCCTCGACTCCTGATACTCCCGCACCGGCGTTTTCAAATGCCACATGCATGAATGGGACTCTCCATGCACTGTAAGGGTAAACCGTAGTTGAGACTTCAAGGCATCCCGTAGCCCCTACGACTACGACCGGGTCTTCGACAGCCATCAATGCCTGCCTCACCGCCGTAGGCGCCCCGCATCCTGGACACATCCTGTGTCCTTCGGTAAGTGGATTCTGTTTTTTTGTCAGTTCTTTAAGGTTAATTCCCGCCATTTTCTTCATCCTTTTCAAGCAGACCTATATACCTTGCAGTATCGCTGTAGTCATTTTCCATAAGCCCTGAAAAAACTTTTTCGGCATCTCTGGGGTAGAGATCCCTGCCTCCAAGTCCGAACAGGTACTCCTGCAGCGGCACCTTTTCACTGAGTCCGTACAGTGCGGACTTTACCTCTGCGGCCAGCGGGGCAGTTCCTCCGATGCTCGCACTCCTGTCCAGGACAGCAACGCCTTTTTTGCCCTTCGCAAGTTTTTTAAGGTCTTCTGCTGGGAAGGGCCGGAAAAATCTTACCCTGAGACATCCCGCCTTTACTCCCCTTTCACGCATTTCATCAACTACATCTTTTACAACTCCCGTTGCCGAGGACATGATCACGATAAGGTATTCAGCATCTTCAGCGCGGTAGGCATCAAGCGCCGGGTATTCTCTTCCTGTGTACTCAGCAAGCTCTTTAGTAAGTTCTTTGTAGACCCTCGGGACGTTGTTCATACCCTCTATCTGCGTTCTTTTTATTTCAAAATAATATTCCGACATTGTGAATGAGCCGTAGGAGACCGGGTTGTCTACATCAAGAAGCGGGTATTTCGCTTTCCTCTCACCCACAAACTTTTTGACCGTCTCATCTGAAAGAAGTTCTACCGGCTCATAGCAGTGACTCGTAATAAAGCCATCCTGACATACAAATACAGGCGTCAGCACATCCTCATGTTCCGCCAGCCTGACGGCAAGAAGAACAGAATCGTAAACTTCCTGGGCATCTTCGCAGTATATCTGTATCCATCCCGAATCGCGCTCCGGCATGCTGTCTGAATGGTCGCAGTGGATATTTACGGGTGCTCCAAGACTTCTGTTTACAAGACCGAATATTATCGGCGCACGGAATGAAGCCGCTATAGGGAATATCTCGTGCATCAGGGCCACGCCGTTCGCGCTTGACGCTGTCATCACCCTCGCACCTGATACAGATGCCCCTACGCATGCTGTGATCGCTGAATGTTCGCTTTCCACAGCGACATACTCCGAATCTACCATTCCGTTTGCCACAAACTCCGCAAACTTTACAGGGATCTCCGTTGAGGGAGTGATAGGATATGCGGCCACCACATCGGGGTTGACCTGCCTCATAGCTTCAGCGAAGGCAAGGTTGCCGGAAGTCATTTCTTTTCTCTTATTTAACATGGTCTGCAACTCTCCCCGGATCTTCTCCGTGCTCTCTGTTTTCGTTGTTAAAATCTGCTTCCTGGTGCATGGATATCGCGTTTACAGGACAAACCTGCGCACATACACCACATCCCTTGCAAAAGAACATATTGATTCCGCATACACGTCCCTCTTCATTGGTCTTTATGGAAGAATCCGGGCACTGCAGCCAGCATTTCAGGCAGGATATGCACTTGTTTTGATCAAGCACCGGACGCATGCTCCTCCAAAGACCCGTTTCGACATCAAGAGCCGACGCTCCCCATGCAATCGTCGCGGGAGGAACATCCTGCCAGCATTTGGGTTTGCTCATGCCAATACAGCCTCCTCACGGCCGCGAAGGATCGCCCTCCGGTTTGCTTCGAGGACCGGTGCCGAAAGCTGCTTCATTTTCTTTGTAAAGTGATCGGCAAACGTTTCAACCGAGACGTCTGTGAACAGGTGTGAAAGCGCTCCGAGCAAGGGGGCGTTTGGCCTGTTCTGTCCGAGTTCCTCGAGTGTGATTTTAGTTGCGTCAACTACAAGGACTCTGGCATCCACTGAAAGGTTCATCCTGCTGCGGAGCGCCATGGCGTCCTCCGGTGTGTTGACAACATAAACAGCATCGGACATGCAGCCTTCGCATGGATTTGAACTGACTACCATGGTCGGATCAACTATTACAACTATATTTGGATTTTCTACGCTGCAGCGGCGGCGGATGGGAGTATCCGATACCCTGTTGTATGCTCTCATTGGGGCACCCTGACGCTCGGCACCATACTCAGGAAATGCCTGTACATGCTTTCCCTCTTCAAAAAGGACTTCTGCGAGTATGGCGGAAGCGCTCTTTGCTCCCTGCCCTCCGCGTCCGTGCCATCTTACTTCTAGTGTTTTCTTGTTTCCGTTTTCCATGACTATTCCTCCATCCGTCATATACAAACTTTTCAAAGTGACCCTGTGTAAAAAAACAAAAAAATGGAGCCCCTCAAAATGAAGGGCTCCATCCGTTCGCTTGGTAATACAGCGCTAAGCGCCGTTCCTGCGAGGAGGAGCCGCGTTAATAATTATAATAATGATGTTCTGATCCATCATACTTTTATACGACATCAAACTTCCTCCCTTTCCCGCAGATTGGTGAGCATAGTAACATCATTTTAAAAACGTGTCAAACATTTTCTTTACCTTTTCCTTCTCTTACATCAGGAAAGTAAGTATTTGAGGCAATCTGATCCAGAAACCCATACGGCAAATAGCTTACTGCAGCAATATCAGTTATTTCTAAGTTCCCGTTTTCTGCTACAAACCTGAACAAAAGAGTATTTTAAATTCAGATTAGATTATTATGCTCTTGACAATTTTTAAACATCATTCATAATGATTTGCCTGTAGAAAGATTCTACATATGGGGCAACAAAATGGGAGGCCCTTAGGGATTCTCATTTTTTTTGCCATTATCACAAGGCTTAAAAAAGCCAATTGCCGTTGCACGAAAACCTTTCCGCTATCGCGGCCTGTTCCGCTGGGGAGTTTTATGATTGCCTTACCTGAGTTGTGCCACACGTAGGGATTTCATGCAATGGCGCAACAGAGCATCTTTTTAAAGATGCAAAACGGGAGGTAATTATATAATGACACAGGAAACAAAAAAATTCGCAGATTTTAATCTGCGGCCGGAGCTTTTGCGTGCGTTGGAGCGAAAGGGCTTCGAAACACCAATGCCGGTACAGGTATGCGTTCTCGAAGACGAAACGCTCATCGAAAGCGATATTATAGTCCAGGCAAAAACAGGATCAGGCAAAACACTTGCTTTCGCCCTTCCTCTTATCAACGCTTTGGACTTCAAAACCAGGGAACCGCAGATAATAGTTCTTTCACCTACCCGCGAGCTTGCACAGCAGACCGCGCGTGAATTTGCATGGCTGGGTTCTGAAAGCGGCGTGAGAGTGGCAACACTCGTAGGCGGACTTGATATGGAACGCCAGATCAGATCGCTCCGGGATGGCGCAAATGTTGTTGTTGGAACACCTGGAAGGATACTCGACCATGTACGCAGGGGAACTTTCAAAACTTCTTCTATCCACAGTATAGTATTGGACGAGGGAGACCATATGCTTGACATGGGCTTTCATGATGAAATGGAAGCTATCCTGCAGTCTATGGACAACGTAGAAAGGACCTGGCTTTTCTCAGCCACGATCCCTCCTGAGGTCATGAGCCTTGCAAGGCAGTACCTGAATGCGCCCAAAAAGATATCTCTTGTATCGGACATAACTTCACATGAAGATATAACTCAGAAAGCTTACATAATTCCTTCCCGCAGAAGGTTTGAGGGACTGACAAACGTTCTCATATGGGAAGCGCCTAGCAGAGCTCTTATATTCTGCGGTACCAGGGCGGAGACCCAGGACATATCGGATAAGCTCTGTGATATCGGCTTCAAGGCCACCGCGATACATGGCGACATGAGCCAGAGGGAAAGAAATACAGCTCTCGGAGCACTTCGCGGAGGACGTGTAGGTATCCTTGTCGCAACAGACGTTGCAGCAAGAGGCCTCGACATCGATGCCGTCAGCCACGTTATCCAGTTCGGACTGCCTCAGAACCTTGAATCCTTTGTCCACAGGAGCGGAAGAACGGGTCGCGCCGGACACGAGGGAAGCAACATGCTCCTTC
>Ga0074197_1001391_pt1 | contig 20830 bp, 6 predicted proteins | sample EPASupsiteSAE305_FD_64526 | JGI IMG/M metagenome (GOLD analysis project Ga0074197, IMG submission 64526) | Bioremediated contaminated groundwater microbial communities from EPA Superfund site, New Mexico - SAE3-05 reassembly with SPADES | ecosystem: Environmental > Aquatic > Deep subsurface >...
CCGCCGTTGCGTCCGCGTGTAGTAGTGCTTGTATAGAGTTGCCCGGGTCCTTCGGCCCCGGCCGGTGAACGGCGTCACGCGCCGCGGCTTCCCCCCCTCAAGTACCACGCCCTTGAGCATTTGAGGGGAATTGAACCCGGCAAACAGCAGCCCCGGATTCCCGTGCAGGGCGGGGGGGCCCAGCCACTCCGTGGTGACGGCGAGGGGCAGCACCGCCTTGCCGTTTATCACATGGGAGGAAAGGAAAGGCATTTCCTCCAGGCTGACGTTTTTCTCGAAAACCTTGGCCATTTCCGACGGCGGCGCGGCGGGCTTGCGGGTGGAGCGCATCCCGGCCGGGACGGCTATCACCGTCACCTCGGTGTCCCCGCCCTGAAGCGCCAGCTCTCCGGCTATGAACCTGCCGCCGCCCTCCAGCGGTATGGCGGCTATGCCCTCGGCGCTGAACACTTTCTTGAGCGTGGGGTTGACCATGCCGCCGTCCCACGGGCCCCAGTTGAAGGCCACGGTACGGCAGGACGGGAAACGGCGGGTCATGAGCTGGGCCGTTTTGTTCAGTATCTCATTGGCGACGGCGTAGTCCGACTGGCCCGCGCGCCCGAAGCGCGCCGTAGAGGAGGAGAACAAAGCCAGGACCTTTAGGCCGGAAGCGTCAACGCAGGACAGGATGTTGCGAAGGCCTTTGACCTTGGTGGAAAACACGGCGTCGAACATGGCGGGAGTCTTGTCCGCGAGGAGCTTGTCGGCCAGGACGCCCGCTCCATGCACTACGGCGCGTATTTTGCCGTGCTCGGCCTCAACTTTTGAAAGCAGCTTTTTCACTTCGGCCGCGTCGCGAATGTCGGCGCTCAGGTAAACCGACTTGGAACCGAGCGCCTCGAAACGGGCCATCTGGCGGCGCATTTCCCTAGCGGCGAATATGGCGGACGTTTTCTCGCCCACCGCGCGCGGGGTGGCTTCGGCGCCCATGCGCTCCATAAGAGCGCGCTTTACTTCCGACTCCGTTTTAAGGGAGGAAAGCCACGCTTCCTCAGGCAGGGGCGCGGGGCTTCTGCCAAGCAGCACAAGCGTCGCGCCCGACGAAGAAGCAAGCGCGGCGGCGGCTTCCGCGGTAACGCCGCGGGCTCCGCCGGTAACAAGGGCCACGTCGCCCTTTGAAAGATTCATTTTCCCGCCTTCCGGCAGGGCGGTTTCATCCAGAACGAGGGCGCATTCCCCGGTGCGGGACATGCCAAGTTCCATCGGCCCCTTCAGAAGCAATTCGTCCGCCAGCGACGAGGCGATGGAGACCACGTCCTCCCAGCCGCCGTCGGCGTCCACCGCCTTGCAGGATATAGCGGGCCATTCGCGCGCCGCGCTCTTGAGCAGTCCGGCGAGACCGCCGTAAACGGGGTTTTCCTCGCCCTTCATCCCGGAGAGGCCGAAACGGCCGTCAAGACGCTCCACCGTCATCAGCGCGGACGAGATATTGCCCTGCGCGGAAGCCTGAAGGGCGGGACCGAATTTCCTGACGGTGAAGAAAGCGTTTCTGATAAAGGCCTCGTCGCTTTCACTCCACCAGCCGGAGGGGGATATTCTCCTCTGCGGGGCAATGACCACAAGCGCCGCCGCCTTTTGCGGAGCGGACTCCTTCTCCCACGCGCTCACGTCCGCGAGCTTCGCGGAAAAGCCGCGCTGCTCCAGCGTTTTGACAAGCTGGTGCGAAAGGGCCGAGCCGTCATCCGTCACAAAAACGGGAGCGGACACGTCAAGCTTCAGGGCGGAACGCGCCGAATCCGGCGGGAGCGGTATGGTCTTCAAAACCTGCCGGGTAATGACGGTCTCCTCGGCCGGAACTTCAACAGCCGCCTGCGCGGGCTTGTCCTGCGCGGAAGGAGCGTCCGTCTGCGCGCCGGACAGATGGGCTATCACCTGACGCAGCGTCCGCATGGTGCCAAGCTGCTCGGCCTTCACCTGCGGGGCATCAGGGAGTTTTTCCTGCACTTCGGAAAGTATCGCGACGCGCTTGATGGAATCTATGCCAAGGTCGGACTCCATGTCCATGTCCAGCTTGAGCATCTCCACCGGATAGCCAGTCTGCGCCGACACAACTTCAAGGATTGCGGACTGAATTCTGCCGTTATCCGCCACCGCGACCGGCGCGGGGGCAGAGGTTGATTCGGCCTTAACGCCGCCAGACAGGTATTCCATAACCTGACGGAGCGTCCGCATGGTGCCCAGATGTTCGGGCTTAACCTGCGGAGCCTCTGGCAGTTTCTCCTGCACTTCGGAGAGTATCGCGACGCGCTTGATGGAATCTATGCCGAGGTCTGATTCCATGTCCATATCCAGCTTGAGCATCTCCACGGGATAGCCAGTCTGCGAGGACACTATTTCGAGAACCACGGACTGTATCTTGCCGTTGTCGGCGGACGGAGACGCCACAGGTGCGGCGGAAGAAGATGCCATTACAGGCATTCCGGCTGACAGATACTCCATCACCTCACGGAGCGTCCGCATGGTGCCCAGATGCTCGGGCTTAACCTGCGGAGCGTCGGGCAGTTTCTCCTGCACTTCGGAAAGTATCGCGACGCGCTTGATGGAGTCTATGCCCAAATCCGATTCCATGTCCATATCCAACTTGAGCATCTCCACGGGATAACCGGTCTGCGAAGAAACGATTTCAAGTACGGTTTTCTCTATTTTCCCAGTTCCTACGGACTGGGCGGCGGGCTTGGGCGCGACAGACGCGACATTGGAAACAACCTGCCGGACCGGCACGGGCTGAGGCGCGGCGGGCGTAATCATCTGCGGCGGCTGATATTGCGGCAGGGGAGGCAGCTGCGGCATCTGGACCGGAGCGCCGCCAAGGCCTAAGGACTGGCGCTGCTGCTCGATAAGCGCGTAAATGGCGCGCTGGGAAGCGGCCTGGCTTTCAAGGAACTGGGCATGAAGGCGCGCGGCTTCCTCCTGCATGCGGGCAAGCGCCGCCATATTCTGCTGCGCGGCGGAGAGAGCGTTCATGAGAGCCGGATTGTTCCCGGCGGATGACGCCAATGCGGACGGAACAGGGGCGGTGCCCTGCGCCTTTGCCGCCGTTATGGTGACTGGCGGCAACGGCTTTTTGTTGGGAGAGCGGTAATTCATACCGGAAAGCCGGACGGTCATCGCGGGCTTCTTTTTGCCGGCTATTTCCGCGACGGCGGCTTCGCCGCCTTCCCAGCGGGAAAGCTCCAGAGGCATGCCGCAGGCGGCAAGCTGAGCCAGAACGCGGGCGAAATCCGCCAGGCCGTTGCGCTTGCCCGAAGAGGAATCAAGGGCGAGGGTGATATGCTCGCGAGAACCGAGAATCTTGTCCACCAGCCCGCCCATGCGGGTGCCGGGGCCTATCTCCACGAATACGCGCGCGCCGTCGGCATACATCGACTCGACAAGGCGCACGAATTCCACAGGCGACGCAAGCTGCGACGCAAGCAAATCCTTGGCCTCGGCCGGGGCGGAGGGATACACGCCCGCGGTCTTGTTGGCGTATACGGGCATGGAATTCTGCGCGAAATCCACCGTCTCCAGCGCCTTGCGGAACTCCACCTGCGCGCCGGCCACCAGCGGACTGTGGAAGGCCGCCGCCACATTGAGCGGAATGGCCTTCATACCGCGTTTCTTGAAAACGGAAACGGCTTTCTTTATTTCCTCGCGCGAGCCGGAAAGGACGGACTGCTCCGGCGCGTTCTTGTTGGCTATGACGAGGTCCAGTTTTTCCTCGGCAATCACGGCGGCTATGGCGGCCTCTTTGGCCATCACGGCCAACATGGTGCCGCGGTCCTCGCCGCCGCCTTTCATGAGCCAGCCGCGCAGGCAGGACAGCTTGTGCAGGTCAGCCTCGGATATTTTCCCGGCGGCGCAGAGCGCGGCCAGTTCGCCGTAACTGTGCCCGGCGAAATATTCCGCTTTAAAACCGAATCGGCCCAGGGAACGGTAAGCCCCGAAGCTGACCGCTCCGATAGCCGGCTGCGCGACGGAAGTGTCAGTAAGCGCGGCTTCCTGCGCCTTGCGCGTTTCATCGGAAAAAGTCGGCCTGGGGAATATCATGTCGCCAAGACCGCCGCCGAAAGCGGCGGAAGCGTTTTCAACGCTTTCGAAAGCCTCGGGGAATGCGCACGCCAAATCACGGAGCATTCCCGGATACTGAGCCCCCTGCCCGGGGAAAACAGCCGCGGCTTTAAGGGCCGCGCCGGACCCGAAGCAAATGCCCTCGGGAGAGGACCAGTTCGCCTTCCCTCTATTGGCGTCCAGCAGGGACGCGGCCTTTTCCGCCGCTTCGGATGGAGACAGTTTCCCGCCGAATTCGAAGGGGAATGCGATGCGGCAGTTAGCGGACGGGGAGAAATCGACGCGGGAGCGGTGTGCCGCAAGGCGCGCCTCGTCCCAGTTAGCCGGACGGAAGGACGCGAGCCTGGCCCTCAGGCCGGCCTCGTCGTCCGCGGAGAAGGCCGCGAACTGGCTGTCCCCGTCCCAGTCATCGCAGGGCTTCGCGGACTTGTACTCCTCCAGCACGGCGTGAAAATTGCTCCCGCCGAAGCCGAGCGCCGACACGCCCGCCCGGCGCGGATTCGCGCCGGAAAGCCAGGGGCGTTTTTCAGTGCTTAGATAGAACGGCGTGCCCTGCAGCTTGGGATGCGGCTCGCCCACCTTGATGGTCGGGGGCAGAACCTTGTTGTAAAGCGAAAGGGTGGCCTTTATCACGCTGGCGGAACCGGCGGCAGCCTTGGTGTGGCCTATCATGCTCTTCCCCGAACCGAGGGCGCACTGCCCCTCTTTCGCCCCGGCCTCTCCGTAAACCTGCGCGAGTGCGTCCACCTCTACCCCGTCGCCTACGGCGGTACCCGTGCCGTGCGCCTCCACCAGACCGACCGTGGCGGGAGAGACGCCCGCCGTTTCATACGCCGTCCGGAGGGCGCGCGTCTGCCCTTCCGCGCTGGGCGCGTATATGGATTTGCCCCTTCCGTCCGAGGAGGAACCGACGCCGCGTATCACGGCGTAAATCCTGTCGCCGTCGCGTTCCGCGTCCTCCAGCCGCTTGAGGACCACCATACCCAGACCTTCGCCCAGCAGCGTGCCGTCGGCGTTCTTGTCGAAGGGCTTCACCTCGCCGGTCCTGGAAAGCGCCGGGGTCTTGGAGAAGCACATGAACATGAAGATGTCGTTAAAGCAGTCGGCCCCGCCGGAAATGACCATGTTGCTGCGGCCGGCCTGAAGCTCCATGACGCCCATATGGAGGGCGCCGAGGGAACTGCCGCACGCCGCGTCCACCACGCAATTGGTGCCGCCGAGATTGAAACGGTTGGCGACCCTGCCCGCGACCACGTTGCCGAGCAGGCCGGGGAACGACGCCTCCTGCCACGGGACAAAGCCCTCGGCGATGCGGTCTGAGACCTTGTTGGCCGTATCCTGGTCTACACCGGCCTCGCGGAGGACCTGCTTCCAGCGGGGGTGATAAAGGCGCGCGCCGAGCGGAACAAGAAGCTGAAGCGCGCCCGTGACTCCTAGTATGACCGAAGTGCGGGCGCGGTCGAACTCTTTTTCAGGAGGATAACCTGCGTCCCGCAGGGCCATCTGCGCCGCCACCAGGCTCAGAAGCTGGGCGCTGTCCGTGGCTTCGATGGTGTTTGGCGATATGCCGTATTCGCCCGGGTCGAAATCGAGCGGGAGAAGGAAGCCGCCGCGCTTCGCGTAGGTCATGTCCGGCGCCTTGGGGTCGGAGTTGTAATAATCCTCCGGCTTCCAGTGGGTGGCGGGGATATCGGAAATCGCGTCCACCTTGTTCTTGATGTTGGACCAGAAGCGGCGCAGGTTCTCGGCCTTGGGGAAAATGCAGCCGATGCCTATTATCGCTACGGGTGAAGCCTTGCCTTTGTTTTCAGGGTTCATGTTAGCCTCGTTTCAAGCCGCCAGCGCGGCAAGCTCGTCGTAAGTTTTGGGGGCGAACTGCGCGGCGCGCGGCGGCACCGCCGCCCCCTGCGCCCGGAGTGCGCCGAGCCGCGTGAAATACGCGGCCCCGCACAACAAATTGAGATTGACCAGCGCCGCCTCGCGCGCGGAAGGCGCGGCGAGAAACGTGCCCTTCGTCCATTCATTGAAGGCGCCGAGGGCCGGCCCGGCCCAGACCTGATAGTCCAGCTTGCGCTCCGCGTCGCCGTTTATGGGCCAGCGCGACGTCTGGCTGAGATACCAGCGGAAGACCAGCGCCATCCTGTGCTTCGGGTCGCGCCGGGCGCGCTCCAGCTGCGCCTTGTCCCTGCCCTCGAAAAACTCCGCCGTGCGGGCCCACACCTCTTCGAAGGAAAGGCGGAACCACTCGTTCTCTATCTTGACGCGGTCATCGGCCGGAACGGCTTCCAGCGAAGGACAGGATTTGTAAAGTTCATAAAGTTTCTGCGCGCGCATGGCGAACATGGTGCCGCGCTTGAGCACCTGCACACGGACTCCCATCTCGAACATGTCGGCAGCGGGGGCCATCATAACGTCGGCCTGTCCGGCCTCCGCCAGAATCTGCCGCACCGCGTCGGACGTGCCGGACTCGCGGCAGGCCTGATTGACGGAACCGGTCACCAGATAGGCCGCGCCCATGCAGAAAGCGCCGGCCGCGGACTGCGGGGTGGCTATGCCCCCGCCCAGACCGACGCGCAGGGGAAAAGGGTAGGAGTATTTTTCGGCCATTCTGTCGCGCAAGGCGGCGATGGTGGGCAGAAGCGTTATGGCGGGACGATTGTCGGTATGTCCGCCGCTGTCCGCCTCGGCCGTCACGTCCTGAGCCACTGGGATATTGGAGGCAAGGGCGGCCTGCTCCTGCGTTATGTCGCCCCGGACCACGAGCTCCGCCAGCATCTTGTCCGGCGGGGGAGAGAAGAACTTTTCCGCCACTTCCACGCGGGAGACCTTGCCTATCACGCGGTTGGGCGTTTCAATCGAACCGTCGGCCGCGCGGCGTATGCCGGCCACGCGGTAACGCACGAGCGGCAGTGTGACGCCAAGATAGGCCGAGGCCTCCACAAGCCGGACGCCTTTTTTTATGTAAAGCTCCGAAACCGCCATTTCCCGTTCCGGCTCGGAGGGGCTGTGGATCATGTTGAAGCCGAAAGGCTTGCCCGCTAGCGAAACGGACATGCGGTCTATGGCCTCCTCCACCTTGTGGAAGGGTGTGCCCGCCGCCCCGAAAAAACCCATCATGCCGGCTCCCGCGAGAGCCTCCACCAAGGCGGCGGAACTGATGCCGTTGGCCATTGAACCGCCGTAGAGGGCATACTTCAATCCGTAGTCCCGCCGGAAGGAAGCGTCGCCAAGTTCAGAAGGCAGGCAGCGGGGCACGACATAGCGTCCCTCTTCGAAAGAAGCGGTGGTTTTGAAATCGGAAAGTATTGTTATAAGAGAAGCGGCATCCGCCGCTGAAAATATTCCCGGCTGGCTAGCTATATGTGAGGTCAAAGGGATGCTCCGTTCCGCGATGGTTTGGAATAAATTGCGATTGTCGATTATTAATATATATATATTTTACTATTTTCAAGGGCGATTGCATCAAGGCCGAATTTGAAAAACAATCTTACGCTGGAACTGCCGGGTTCGATTCCCCCTGTAAATGTTATACTTTAGGGAACCGTCTCCCGAGAATATAGAGGAGCCGGAATATGCCGCCCCGGCAGGCAGGATTGCAGGGGCGAAGTTGGTGTTTGCGTGAGTTTCGGCAAGTGAACATAGGGCGGATACGCCTTGCGGCTTTGTTTTCGGTCTTCCTTTCCCTTTCGGGCTCGGCTTTGGGCCAGGGCCTGACGGGGGACGGGTATTCCCTTTTTGACCGGGAAAAAGCGAAACAGCTGTTCGAGGAAGTTGAAGTGTCCTCCGCGCCGGACCGCCCCCTGGATGAAACTTTCGAGCGGGAGGAACCCTTCCGCCTTACCGAAGACAAGTGGCGGCAGGCCACAAAAGCCGTGGACAACGGCACGTATGACGAGCAGACCTCCACCGCGACTGAACAGGTGCAGGTGTCTACGCAAACGCCGGAAGCGCTCCCCCCCTCGCTGACCATGCCGGGCTACGGCACATCCCTGTCGGTGGCCGGCAGGAAGACAATAGGCTTCAGCTTCAACTCGAAACGCTACATGAACTCGCAGTCCAGCACCGGCAGGCAGCAGAGCACCACCTACTTCGACCTTCAGCAGCAGTTGCAGATACAGATGCAGGGTAAAATCGGCCCGCGCATCACGGTCAACGTGGACTATGACGACACGAAAGAGGAGAAGCAGGACATCTCCATCGTCTACCAGGGCGAATCGCAGGACGTGGTGCAGAACGCCTCGTTCGGCGACATAGACCTCTCACTTCCCGGTACGGAGTTCGTGCAGTACAACAAACAGCTGTTCGGCATAAGGGTGGACCTCAAATACGGCGGGGCCCGCGCCACCCTGATAGGCAGCCGCACCAAGGGAACGACCAAGACCGTGCAATTCGTCGGAAACACGCTCTTCCAGACCAAGGACATAACCGACACCGGCTACAAGCGTCGACAGTATTACGACCTGACCTTCGGCAACACCACCGGCCGCCTTCCCATAGTTTCGGGCTCAGAGAAAATCTATCTGGACGATCAGTCCCACTCCACCTCCAACAACATAGATGTATTCGACATGACGGGCGATGACATGGGCGTCAGGACGTCAACCTACACTGGCCGCTTCAAGCTCCTCTCCGCCGGCGTGGACTACACCATAGACTACAACAAGGGCCTGCTGACGTTCACGTCGGCCCGCAACAGCCAGGACGTGGTCATCGTCAACTTCACCAACGCCAACGGAACCACGCTGTCGCAGAACAGCCCTGAAAACCCCGTCGGAACGGACGGAACGGGCCGGTACAAGATAATCAAGACCCTCAACGACCTGAACATAAATCAGAGCGTGGCTTCAAGCGAAAAAGGCTACAACCGCGAAGTGAAAACCTACTATTCCATCGGCCAGACCCAGATAGTCCGCGACGACGGACGCGGCAACTTCATCCTCCAGGTGCAGAACCTCAGCGGCACAGAAGTGGGCAAGAGCCTCAACCCGGCGCAGTACTATTCTGACACCATAGAGGTGGATTTCGAGCAGGGCATTTTCCACCTTGTCAAACCCTTCGGCAGCACGTCCGACCCCAACACCCCGGACCCGGACATCTACGCGGCCTCTCCCGTCTCCAAACGCAACATACACATTGAATACCACTCCCGAGTCAAGACCTTCACGTTGGACAGCAATATAGTGGTCCAGTCGGAAGGCGTCATGCTGAACAATCAGAAGCTGACAAGAAACGTGGACTACTACATAGACTACGAAGCGGGCTTCATCACTTTCTACAACACCGACAGGATAACTTCCTCCAGCGTCATAAACATAACTTACGACGTTTCGCCCTACGGCGGGACCGGAACCTCCTCTCTGGTGGGCGGGCGCCTCTCCTACGATTTCGGCTCCCACCTGACGATAGGCGGCACCATGCTGTACGAAACCGCCAGCAAGGCCAAAACCGCGCCAAGCATAAACGACATAGCGAAAAGCCTCATGGTGGCGGAAGGTGACGCCCAGTTCAAAAACATCCGCCTCCTGTCCAGGCTGAAAACATCTTTCGGCGTGGAGGGAGCCATCAGCAAGAGCAACCCGAACCTTAACGGCTTCGCGCTCATAGACAACATGGAAGGCGTGAAACAGCAGGACTCGACCTCGGTGGAAGCGACGGACTGGCTTATAGCCGCCAACCCGCTGGGCTCCACCGCCGGGCCGGCTGACCCGTCGGCCATCAACTGGGTGAGCGCCGACGTACGCACGCTGGACATAAACCCCTACGCCCAGGCCTCGTCCAACGACACAACGCGGGTCCTGTCGGTCAACTACGATCTCAGCGTCTCATCGGAAGTGTCCATAGTCTACCCGTACAGCGACTCCGGCCTGGACTTTTCGCAGAAGACACAGCTGGAACTGCTGGTCTACGCGGACGGAAGCTCGGGCGCGCCCGGCCCCCAGATAAACGTCCACCTCGGCCAGATAACGGAAGATTCCGACGCCAACGGCGGCATGACCCTCTACTGCAAGAGCGGGCAGATACTGACCGGATATCCAAAGACCGAGGACCTCAACTGCGACAGCCAGCTTTCGCCGGACGAGGACATCGGCTGGGTTTATTCCCCCTCCGGCAAGCGCAACACGCGCTACGGCGCGCAGAACGGCAAGCTGGACACCCAGGACCTCAACCATAACGGCCGCCTGGACGCGCAGGATGTTACAGGCGGCGACTTCGGCTACAGCAACTCGTCGGTGTTTTCCGACATAACGGCGGGCGGAGCCGGAAAGAACACGCTGGACTTCACCGGCTGGCACGTCCTGCAGGCCCCGATAACGGTCTCCTCCACCGAAACGTACAAATGGGCGGCCATAAGGCAGGTAAGGCTTTCCCTCAAACAAGCCCCGGGCGGCAAGACAAAGGGCGTCATCCGCATAGCGCGGCTCTCCGCCGTGGGCAATACGTGGACCGTGGTCAGCAGTTCCGACAGCACCACCATGACGCTAAGCGGCATAAACAATGTGGACAACCCCGCATACCGGCCCATTTTCTCCGCCGGCGGCGAGGCGACGATGGTCTACAACGACCTTTACGGCTCGGTCAGCGACCAGCAGGACGCCAACGGCACCACCAACATCTCGGAACAGTCGCTGGACATCGTCTACACCTCCACCGGCCCGACCACCGCTTTCGCGCAGAGACGCTTCACCAAGTCCATGGACCTCACCACTCACGAGGAGCTGCGTTTCCTGGTAAACAACCCCGGCTCGCTCGCGCCCGGGAAAAGTTTTGTGCTGCGCATAGGAGACGACACCAATTATCAGGAACTCTCCCTGCCGCTGACTTTCACCGGCTGGCGGCTTTACGTGGTCGGCATGCAAGACACGAACGGGGATGGGGCGTCCGACTCATGGAGCAACAAGACGAACTACGAGATGAATATATCGTCCGTAGGAGCGCCGAACTTCCAGCAGATAAGCCTCGTCCGGGCCGGCATACGCACAACCGTGGCAGGATCACAGAGCGGCGAGGTGTGGTTCGACGAACTGCATGTGGCTAAACCCCTCACCCAGACCGGCAAGGCCCGCATGGCGAAAATAGATTTCGACTGGACAGGCTGGGCCACGTTCGGCGCCAAGTACAGGTACATGGACCGTTATTTCCAGACTCCGCTGACCGTCTCCACAAAGCAGGACAACGAGCAGCTGGACACCTATGTCAATTTGACCCGAATAGCGGCCTTCCCCGTCTCGGCCAATTACAGCCGGCAGGTGACCACGACGCCCAACGCCCTCAGTTCCCAGAGCACGAACCTGGTCAGCCTGCTTTCGCAGGGCACGGTAAGGAAAAATTCCGGCGCGGCCACCGGCAATCTGACGCTGGACAAGCTGCCAAAGCTCGGCCTGGGCTATTCCTTCACGAAGACGAAGTACGAACTCATCACCCGCGACGACGACAGCCGCACCTACAGCACGACGCTCAGCTACCAGGTCCCGCTGAACTTCTTCCTTGCACCGAAAACCTTAGACGCGAACCTCTCCATGACCGACAGCAAGGTGAGCTACACCTCGCTGACAGTGCTGAAGACCTCCGGCTATTACAACTCGGACGAAAGCACGCTGGACTGGGGCGCGAGGCTGAGCTTCACCCCGTGGAACGGCTCCACGCTGAACCCCTCCTACAACATCCGGCAGGTCCGCGAGAAGCGCACAGACTACGCCTCCAGCGAACTGCCATTGATTACCCGCTACGACAAGTCCATGACCCAGACGGCCGCGCTGAACTCCAATTTCCGCTTCACCTCCTGGCTGAACCCGACGGCTAGCTACAGCATCACCACGGTTGAAAACAACAACCTTTCCATTTCGACCGTGACCGTGGGCGTAAGCTCCCAGACCTTCGCCCCCGGCGCCATAAAGACTGTCAACCGCACAGCCAACGGCGGCATCAACCTTACGCTCTCGGCAGCGGAAATATTCCCCCGATTCAACCCCCTGCGGACGATGACCATATCCTCAGGCTATCAGCTGCAGGACGGCGATTCCTGGCAGAACGTGGAAAGCAGCCTCTCAACGCGCGGCTCGCTGTTCGTCCGCACGCCGCTGCGCTCCAAGTCGATATGGTCCTCGCGCACCAACCTGACGCTGCGCGACACCTATTCCTCGTCCCAGCGATGGCAGCCGCTGGAAAGCGTGCGCTTCGCCTACAGGCTCTCCCCCCTCAAGAGCATGGCGGTCTCGAACAATTACACCCAGACAGTGCAGCGCAGCGAGGTGACCGGCACGCGCACTAAAACCGTCAGCACCACCGTGCCCGACCTGCTGGTTTCCTTCAGCAAGATGGAGACGCTGATCTTCGCGGAAAAATGGCTTTCCTCGTTCACCATGAACCTGAAATACACCCGCCGCGTGACGGAAACGGTGAACACAACCCGGGACAACGAAAACGCCTACGGGGCGGACCTCCGCTTCAACATAAGGCGTTACTTCGATTCGGCCATCAGCGGCAACATCAAGAACACCACAAGCCGCAGCCTGACGCTGGGGGCCGACACCTCGCGCACCGAGCACAAGGACGCCACCGTGCAGACCACCTTCGACCTTAAAAAGCTGCGCCTAACGCCGAAGATAGACTTCTCCACTGACAAGACCATCGGCGCGGACGGCGTGGCAACTCTTGATCAGAGAAAGATAACCCCGTCCATACTCACCCGCCTGGACATGAACCTGCCGAAGGGCCTGAAACTGCCGTTCTTCTCGAACCCCTTCCTGCTGACAAACCGCGTTGTCTGGACGACGACCCTTTCCTACCAGATGCTGCGCTCGCCCGTCACGGTGGCGGACAACTCCAACCTGCTGGACCTCTCGACGAGCGCGGACTACGAGATATCGAAGAACCTGCGTCTTACCCTCAACGGCGCGGCGCAGCGCCTGTGGCACCTCTACCTGCCGCAGGAAGACTACATGTCCTACAGCGCGGGCAGCACCCTGACGCTCCAGTTCTGATGCGCTCCGCCTATGCCGGACTGCTCTGCCGGCCCAGATTTCCCCGCGATTGTCACGTCTGGAGGAAAACTGCCGCCCTCATGGCGGATTTTTTCATGCCCCGGGAATGCCTGCACTGCCGCAGGGATTTGCCGCCCGGCGAGGGGGGCCCGCTGTGCGCGGACTGCGCGGACAGGGTGCGGCCGGTGGAAGGCCTGTACTGCCTGCGCTGCGGAGAGCCTCTGCCGGACGGAGGGGCTCACTGCTTCAACTGCCGCGGCTCAAAAGCCCTTAAGTATAAATGCAAGCGGGTGCGCTCCGCCGCCCTTTTCGGGCCGGAGGTGCGCAGCCTAACGCACGCGCTGAAATATTCCTTCAGGGAAAGCCTTGCGGTGCCGCTCGGGGAAATGATGTCCGAGGCCTACAGACGGTATCCGGAACTGCACGATTCCCAGCTTATAATCCCGGTCCCGCTCGCGAAGAAAAGGTTCAAGGCGCGCGGCTTCAACCAGTCCGCGCTGCTGGCAAGGACCATGAGCGAGATTCTGGCGCTGCGGATGGAAGAAGGCGCTCTGGCGAAAGTGAGGGAGACCCCGGCCCAGGCGCTTCTGAACAGGGAACAGCGTCTGGCCAATCTAGCGGACGCTTTCGCCGCCGAAACTTCAATAGTGAAAGGGAAAAGGATATTGCTGGTTGACGACGTGGCCACCACCACGGCCACGCTTGAGGCCTGCGCGGCAACGCTGACGGCGGCCGGCGCAAGACGCGTGAAGGGGCTTACTCTTGCCCGCGAATAGGCTTCGCGATGCGCGGGCAAAGGCCCGTCTTTAAAAAACCGCAGCGCGCCCTGAAGATGAAAAAATAGAAGTATGAGGAAAGGGAATACTCGGGCCGGATCTCGCGATTGAAAACCTGGTCCAGCGCGAGATGAACGCCCGCCCCCATAAGAATACCCACTGCGACGTCCGTCCTGTAGAAATAGACGAAAAGGGCGTAGAGCAGGTACAGTTCTATCGAATGCAGGAAAAGATATATCCTGTCCCACTCCATGTCATTGCACCAGCGCATGAAACGTCCGGGCCTGAACTTCTCGCCCGAAATCAGCAGGAAGTCCAGAACATGGTCAAGGTCTATCAGCACGCCGCTGACAAGGCAGGAAACAGACATGGGAACGCTGCCGGTGGCCCAGTAAATGGCCCCGCCGAGGACTGCAGAAACCGCCACATGCGCTCCCGGCTGCATATTCTTAATGATACAATAAAGGAAAATGCCCCGGTAACTCCCCGGCACAACATACAGGAGGAATGAAATGGAAAAAGAGATTTTCGCGAAGATAGATTCGTACGTTGACTACGCCCTTTACCTTCAGGCCGGACTGACGGCCATTCCCGCGCTCGACCCCGCCAGCGGCGGACAGGGAGAATACGACAAGGCCCAGTGGATAGAGGCCGAGCTGCGCAAGCTAAAATTCGACAAGATATTCCACGTGGACGCCCCGCAAAAGGAAGCAAAAAACGGCGTGCGCCCCAACATCATAGCCCGTTACAACGGGCAGGACTCGACAAGAACGCTCTGGATAATGACGCATCTGGACGTGGTTCCCCCCGGCGAGATGTCCTCCTGGAAAACCAATCCCTACAAGATGGAGCGCGTCGGGAACAAGATATACGGACGCGGCGTGGAGGACAACCAGCAGGGAATGGTGGCCTCCATCATAATGCTCAAGGCCTTCATGGAACTGGGCCTGCGCCCGTGCTGCGACGTGGCCCTTCTGCTCAACGCGGACGAGGAGACCGGCTCCACTTACGGCGCGGAATACGTCCTCAAGCAGAGGCCGGACCTTTTCGGCAAGAACGACTCCTTCATAGTTCCCGACGGCGGACGCCCGGACGGCTCCCTGGCCGAAGTGGCGGAAAAATCCATACTCTGGCTGAAGATACGCACGCAGGGCAAGCAGGTGCACGCCTCCATGCCGCAGCTGGGCAAGAACGCGTTCAAGGCCGCCTCCGAAATGGCGGTCAAGCTGGGCTCCCTCTACAGGCTGTTCAAGGCCAAGGACAAGCTTTTCGTGCCGCCGTTCAGCACTTTCGAGCCGACCAAGAAGGAAGCCAACGTCCCCAACGTCAACACCATACCCGGCGACGATGTGTTTTACCTCGACTGCCGCGTGCTTCCGCAGTATCACCTCTCCGACGTCCACGCGGAAATAGCCAAAATCGCCCGGGCCATAGAGAAGAAGCACGGCGTGACAGTGGAAATATCTTCCGTGCAGGAAGCGCAGGCCGCGCCCGCCACCCCGGCGGACTCGGCAGTGGTGCGCGCCGTAATAGACGGAGTGAAGACGGTTTACGGGACAAAGGCCAAACCGGGAGGCATCGGCGGAGGGACTGTCGCCGCCTGCTTCCGCAGGCATAACCTGCCCGCCATCGTCTATTCCAAGCTCGACGAAGCCGCCCACGTCCCCAACGAATACTGCATCATCGACAACATGATGGGCGACGCGAAAGTCTTCGCCCATGCCGCGCTGAACATGAAATAGGATTATTAAGAAAAAACCGGCGCCCCTTTTAACGGAGCGCCGGTTTTTTAATGCCTGAAAACAAATCAATCCCCGGAAGGCCTGTCCTTCTTTTTGAAAAACCAGCCGGTTTTGAAAAGTATGAAGGCCGCGGCCATGTTTCCGGCAAGCCACAGCAGCGGCAGAAGCGCGCCCTGAGGACCGCGCAGGGAAAGCAGATTGTTCACGCACATGAAGCAAAGCGCGACGATGGCGACAATGCGGAAGACGCGGCTGCGCAGATAGAGCGCGACGGCAAGCCCCAGATTGCATACGCCCGCGGCGGAGAGGATGACGGCAAGAAGGTCCAGCGAACTTAGAAGGTCATACTTGGCGGCCAGGTCGTGATAGCCGGCAAGCTTGTGCATGGCCCAGGCTCCGGCGAAGTTCACGACCGCGTAAAAAGCCAGCCATCCGATAACGCAATAGACGGCGGCGGGCTTCATCAGGAAAGAAGCCGGAACTCCGCTCCGGTTCTCCCCGGCAGGGGCGGGGGACGGCTGAGGCGTCTGAACGTTTTCCATATTGGAATACATTCTACATTTTTAGGCGCGCGGCAAACCGCGGCGCTTTCTTGACTGCTATATATATATTAAATATAGTGCTTTGTATCGCGCACATGCGCTCAGGCGCGCCATTTCCCAAGGCAGTACCCGGAGCATCATGAAAAAAGCACTTTTCGCCGCACTTCTATCACTGTTGACGGCTTCCGCCCACAGCCAGCTTTCCCCCCTCTCGCCGGTAAGCCAGACACCTTCCGGCCAGTTGCGGGACAACTGCGGCGACGGCAGATGCGCCGTTTCAATCACATTCAACCAGCCCGTGGTTCCGCTGGCCAAGGCGCAGGATTTGGGGGACAAATGCCCGCTGGCCATCGCTCCGGCCACACCGGGCTCCTGCCGCTGGAACGGGACGCAGACTCTTACATTCATTCCCGCCGAAGCGTGGAAACCCTCCACAAGATATGACATAACCCTGAAAGCCGGGCTGAAGGCGCAGGGAAACGGAGCGGTGCTTGCGAAAGACGCGGCATGGTATTTCATCACTCAAAGGCCCGCTGTTCTGACATCGCGCCCTGTCGACAACGATTCCTGGGTGACGCTCGACCCGACGCTTTTCATGGTCTTCACCCAGCCCATGGACATGGACGCGCTGCGCGGCGCGGTGACGTTCCGCGGCATGGAAGACGCCATGCACTGGATGAAGCTGCCGGCCGGGGTACGCTTCGCCACCGATGAGGAAATTGACGCGCTGTTCAAGAACAGATGGGGCGAGTACGACTATTCCATAGGGGGCAAAAAACCGCTTGAAGGGACGGTCGTGGCGGTAAAACCCGGCCTCAAACTTCGCCCGGAGTCCCGCTACCGTCTTGAAGTTAAGGAAACCGCGCTCCCGCGCAACGGCAAGCTTGGCATGGAGAAGCCGGTTTCAATAAGCTTCAGCACCTACCGGCATTTCGACACAGTAGCCCTTGCCCCCAATACCAAGTGCCTGCCCACCAGATACAACATAGCGTTCACCAACCCCGTCCGCTACGCCGACCTGGTGGCCGCCCTGCGCGTCAACGCCGGAACCGAGGTCAAGCCGGACCGGTACGCGGACCAGGAATTCATCGGGGAAGACGCAACCGAGCTGGACAGGAAATACAAGACATTCCGCCTGCCGGAAATAGGCTTCAGGCCAAACCAGACCTACACTTTCACGGTGCTTGGAACGCTTAAGGACATATTCGGCAACGAACTTGGCGGCGACCGCCAGTTCACGGTAGAAACCGCCGGCGTCTGCCCCGCCCTGAGGATGGCGACGGGCTTCGGAGTGTTTGAAAGCTATCTGCCGGCCCGCCACCCCGTCAGCGTTATAGGTATAGAAACCCTCCCGCTCAGGAAGACGCAGGTTCAGCACGAGGATGTGATACCGCTTTATAAAAGCCTGACCGAAAACCAGAACGCGGGGGAGGAAGGGACGGCTGCCCCGCAAACTTCGGATTGGCTGCTGCCCGACAAGGGTGAAGAAAAGGAATGGAAGGTCGCGGACAGCCCCAATTCCGCGCTCAAGACTTTCGTGGACATGAAATCGGCGCTTGGCGCCGCGCAGGGCGGGTTCTCTCTCGCGCAGATACGCTATGACAACAGGCGTTATGCCGCGCTGGACAACATAACGGCCACCGGCGCCACGCTGAAGGTTTCACCCAACTCCACCCTTATATGGGCCACGGCGCTGAAGACGGGCAAGCCGGTCAAGCGCGCCGCAGTCGAGCTCCGCTCCGACGACAACAAAGTCGTCTGGCGCGGCTTCACTAATGGCGACGGCTTTGTTCTGGCCCCGGGCTGGACGGAACTGGGGATAGAGTCCGACCGCCGCTCCCAGCCCTACCTGTGGGCCTTCGTGGCCGACCCGTCAGGAACCGCAGTGGTCTCCAGCCGCTTCAGTTCCGGCATAGAGCCCTGGCGCTTCAACATATACAGCGACTGGGGCCCGTATTACAACCGTTACAATACCACCCTCTTCACGGACAGGGGCATATACCGTCCCGGCGAAAAGGTTTACGGCAAGGCCGTGATACGCGAACTCATCAAGGGCGACTGGGAACTGACGCAGTCGCTTTCCACGGCGTACATTCTGGTGCGAGACTCCAGAGGGCAGGAAGTGCTGCGCAGCACCGCCGCGATATCCCCGGAGTTCGGCTCGGTCGATTTCGAATTCCAGTCCACGCTCTCATCCCCTCCCGGCTCCTATTCCGTGACGCTGACGGACAAGCCCGTGGAACGCAAACAGGGCGAAGGCGAGGAGGGGGATTTCGGCCCGAACCAATCCGATTATTCCCTGTTCGCCAGCGCGTCATTCCGCGTCGAGGCATTCAAGGCGGCCCAGTTCGAGGTAAAGCTCCTCAACCTTAAGGAAGAATATCTGCCGGGCGAGGAGCGAAAGCCGGTCATCAGCGCCAGATACCTGCACGGCGCCCCCATGGCCGGAGAAAAGGCGCAGTGGACTGTCCGCGTGCGCCCCGGTTATTTCACTCCGAAAGGCATTGAAGGCTACGTATGGTCGGACGGGCGCAACAACCGCTACGGCGACGCCGGAACCGTTGCCGATTCGGGCGAAGGGGTAATGGATGCTAAAGGGGAGATAGCCGTGCCTCTTTCCACCGCGGCCCCCGAGTTCCCGGGACCAGCCGCCGTCATGATAGAAGCTTCCGCCCTAAGCGCGGACATGCAGCGCATTTTCGCCCGCAGGACCGCAACCGTCCACGGCTCCGATATTTACGTCGGAATACAGGAACCTCCCTCGATGCTTGAGGCGGGCAAGCCCTTCAAAACCTCCTTCGTGACCGTGCGTCCCGACGGCTCCCCCGTCCCGGACACGCAGGTCAGCGTGAAAATTACCAGGGAAACCTGGCTGAGCGCGCAGCGCGCCGGCATAGCCGGGCGGCTGGAATGGGTATCCGAAAAGAAAGTCGTGGACGTGGCCACATTCACCTTCACCTCCGGCAAGAAGCCCTATGAATGGGAATTCACCCCGGACTCCGGCGGGCAGTATACGGTCGCGGCGGAATGCGCCGACGAGCAGGGCCGCAAGGCGGCCGCCTCGGCATCGATGTTCGTGGCCGGTACCGGCGAGGCCTGGTGGGAAAGAAAGGACAACGACATAGTGGAGCTTGTGGCCGACAAAAAGTCCTACAAGCCGGGCGATACCGCCCGCATCATGGTCAAATCGCCGTTCCCGAAGACCACCGCGCTTGTGACGGTGGAACGGGAGGGCGTGCTTTACACCGATGTTGATGAACTGACCGGCGGCGCCGACTACATAAAGATACCCATAAAGGAATCCTTCGCCCCCAACGTTTACGTTTCGGTCACGCTCTCTTTCGGCCGCAGCGCGGAGGCCAAATTCAGCGAGGACGGCGAGGAGGACCTCGGCCGCCCCAAAGTGAAATTCGGCTACATCGCCCTGCAGGTAGACCCGGGCGGCAGGAAGCTGGAAGTGAAGCTTAAAACCGACAAAAAGGATTACCGCCCGCGCGGCGAAGTTGAAGCGGAACTGGAAGTGCGCAACGAGGACGGACGCGGCATAGCCGCCGAAGTGACGCTCTTCGCGGTTGATGAAGGCGTTCTGGCACTGACCGGCTACCAGACTCCGGACATATTCTCCGAATTCTACGCCACGCGCGGACTCCAGTTCGTGACGGCGGATTCGCGCCTGTTCGTCATAGGGCAGCGGAATTTCGGCGAAAAAGGGGAGAACCGGGGCGGCGGCGGTTCCTCGCTTCTTTCGATGGAGGGGGCCGACATGCGCTCCCGCTTCATCCCCACGGCCTACTGGAATCCATCCGTCAGGACGGACGCCAAGGGCCGCGCGAAGGTCAAATTCACCCTGCCGGACAACCTCTCCCGCTTCCGCCTGATGGCGGTGGCCTCATCCACCAAACTGTTCGGCGCGGGGGAAACCACGCTCAAGGTGACAAAGCCGCTCATGCTGCGGCCCAGCCTGCCGCGCTTTGCCCGCACCGGCGACACGTTCACCGGCGGGGTGGTGGTGTCCAATTATACCGGGGAATCCTCCACGATAACGGTATCGGCGGAACTATACGGACAGGCCCTCACTCTTGCCGGCGACACCACGCGCCAGATATTCGTTGAAAACGGCCGGACCGGGGAAGTCCTCTGGAACATGTCCGGCGCCAAGCCCGGGGACGCGGTGCTCCGCTTCCGCGCGCGCGGCGGCGACGAGACCGACGGCCTTGAGTGGATACTGGCCACTGTTGAACGCGCCCGCCCTCAGTATACCGCCACGGCAGGCGCGGTGAAGGGTGAAACCACGGAAACCCTCGCCTTCCCTGACGGCGCCATCAGCGCCGAAACGGACATAACACTGTCTCCGTCTGCCCTCTCGCGTCTTGACGGCGGCATACGCTACCTGCTGGATTACCCTTACGGCTGCCTGGAGCAGAAGCTCTCCCGGGCGCTGCCCGTAATACTGGCGGGAGATCTCGTCTCGGCCTTCGGGCTGGGCGATATAAAGGAACTCAAGGCGTCCGCGCAGGAAGTTCTGGACAGGATGGGAGAGTATCAGGACCAGACTGGCGGGCTCCATTACTGGACCAACCCCAACGCCACGGAAGCCGCCGACACTTACCTCACCGCCTACGCCCTTGAGGCCGCGTGGCTCGCCCAACAGCGCGGGTACAGGACGCAGGACGGGGTTACCCCCCGAACGCCCCAAAGGC
>Ga0074197_1001394_pt1 | contig 20790 bp, 18 predicted proteins | sample EPASupsiteSAE305_FD_64526 | JGI IMG/M metagenome (GOLD analysis project Ga0074197, IMG submission 64526) | Bioremediated contaminated groundwater microbial communities from EPA Superfund site, New Mexico - SAE3-05 reassembly with SPADES | ecosystem: Environmental > Aquatic > Deep subsurface >...
GTCCAATGTTGTTCGGTCATAGTAACCTCCTTTTTCTTTTGTCGAAAAAACAGGCTTTTGATGACCGAATTATACCATATATTCGGCTTCTATTTTGTTACGTATAAATTGGAAATACCTTGACCGCCAGTTCTCCGCTAGCGGAGTGAATGCGGTTAATTAGTTTCTTCTTTTGCCATGATTTTTTTTGCAATCCAATGGGATAACTGATGACCTCCATACCCCCAAACAAAGAAAACACTCTAACCTGGCTACACATCTCCGACTTGCATCTCTGTCCCGAGCACACTGGTTGGGATACTGACCATGTCTTGGGCGACCTCACAAAAGACCTCTGCCGTCTCCGAGAAACACACGACGGACTCAGTCCAGATTTGATTTTTGTCACCGGAGATATTGCCTACGGCGCTAAGCCCGGGTGCGGGAGCATGGAAAATCAATACATGATTGCCGGTCTTTTTCTGGAAGGCTTACTGAAAGAGTGCGGGATTGCCAAGGAACGACTCTTTCTGGTACCGGGTAACCATGATGTGGACAAAAGCAGGATACTGACGTCGACCACGGAGTGGCTGTCCGGGCGTTCTCTTGAAAATGTGGAGGATCTCTTGCATTGTGCCAACCCGGACAATGGCGAGTGGGGTTCTATCGAGAAAAGGATGATACAATATCGATCATTTGTGGACGATATTCTGATAGCCGATCACATCGATTTAGATTCTCGTTTCATTTACGGCAAAAAAGTGGCGGTCAATGGCCTGCAGGTAGGAATTGCCGGTTTTAACACAGCTTGGTCCAGCACCGGCAATGGGGAATCGGAGAAAGGGCACCTGTGGTTCGGAGGACGGTGGCAAAGCCTTTTTCTTGAGAAAGAGCTGAAAGATTGCGCGCTCACCATCGGTCTGGGCCATCACCCAGGCAATTGGTTTCGACCTTCGGAAGACCCGAGTGTAACCGAGACGATCAAGCGAACCTTCGATTTCTATCTTCATGGCCACGAGCACCGAGGCTGGCTGGAAAACGACCCCGAAACAAGTCATTGCCGCGTAGCCGCTGGCGCAGTTTACGTCCGGAAAGATAAAATCGGCCAATGCTCTTACAACATTGTCCGTCTCGATCTATCCAATTCCGAGATAAAGAAGGGGACCATCTGGTTTCGTCGCTACGATACAGACGGCGGAGGGGCATGGGTTTCCAAGGAGATACCGAGTAAGACCAAGGCAGACGGAAGCGCGGAATTCTCACTGGGGGAAAAGGTCTCTCCACCTCTTGCTACCCAAGCCCAGGGGCCAGTAGAGACACCTCCCCCTTCCCTTTCACCCTCGGAAGAGCGGGGTGTTTATGGTCGGGATGCGGAGATCCGCGACTTGGCGGCAGCCGTACGAACATGCTCCTTGGTTGCCGTCGCCGGGCTCGCCGGTATCGGCAAGACGTGGATCATCAACGAGGTATTGGAATTCTCCTTACAAGGTGCATATCAGATCCGCCGGTTTCGTCTCGATGAAGGGTGGGGGATTGATGAACTCTATTCCCTCATGGCCGTTGATCTTGGCTTGACGGATGCGGAGCGAAACCTGCTGCCATTGATGCTGAAAAGTGGCAACTGGAGCCAACTGGTCAAAAAGGCGGTCAAGGTGGGGCCGGTGGCCTTCCATCTGGGTCGGGCCGATAATCTCTTCCGTAACGGACGACTGATCGACCAGGCAATTTTTGTTTTTTTCAAGATCATAACCGAACAGGTTCCCAACATTCGGATCGTTCTTGAGGGTCGCAAGGCTCCATCCCGTGATTTATTCCCCAAAAAGAATTACACCATCCAATCTATAGAGGGATTGACCATGCCGGCGGTGCAGGCCTTCTTTGCCAAGCCGGAGCCTGTGCGCATGCCGGGGGTAGGTTGGAAGCTTAACGAAGAGGAGGCGCAAACCATTTTCGAAAGGCTTGGCGGAGCCGACAGGAAGAGTACAATGGCCCACCCCCTGGGCATGCGTCTTCTGGCAGTTTTGGCCAAGGACATGAACAAAAAACCACTGGAGGTTTTGGCCACGCGACCCGAACGTCTTTATGAAGATCTGGAGCGCGAACTTTTTCAGGAACTCTTCAACTACCTCTCGCCGGGTCGGCAAAAACTCCTGGCACTGGCCTCCCTTTACCGAGGCGAAATTCCGGACGGGCATGTGGACGCCCTCAATACTGAGGTGGGCGAACGGGAAGGATTCCACGACCTGCGGGAGCGTTTTCTTATCCAGGCTGCCAAGGGGGAGGATTACTACTACGTCCACGACTTGATCGCCGAACTGACCCGTCGCCGGATAGAAAAGCAGGGACAGGACCTAGACAAGGCACACGGTGCGATAGCCGAGCTCTGGCTCAAACAGGTCCGAGGCGCCACTCATGTAAGCGAACCAAAGCGTCGCGCTGCCACCGAGGCACTCTATCATATCTTGCAATCGGGTCGTTATGGCCTGATCGCCGATCTTCCTCCTCGCATGATCCGTGCCGGCAACCTGATCCGACAAATACAGAGCCTGTCCAATCAATTGTTTGGACAGGGGCAGTTTGAAGCCCTTCGCAATGTTTTGGAGTTTCTAGTTGCCTATGATCCTAGCGATCATAAATCTCACCGTTTTCTTGGAGAGACCATTGAGCGGCTTGAAGGAGAGGGGCATCAGGATGCCTATGACCACCATAGGCAGGCCCATCTGTTGAATCAGGAATTCCCCCAGTATCTCGCCAACCTTGGCCGTTGGTGGTTGGTCCGAAATGAGCCGGAATTATTTTTAAGCCACCTAAAATCCCTCCCCCCTGAAGTTCGAATGAAAGCGGCGGATGACCATGTGGTCGCCATCCAATGCCTTTGCCTGGAAAAGGCCGGTCAGAGCGGGGAAGCCTCGATCTTGCGGCAACAGCAGATCGACGCGAAATCAAATAACGCTGTGTTTTACAACGACGAAGCGCAGTACCTGCTGGGGCAGTATGAGGCAGACGGTGATGCGCAGCACCTAGAGAAGGCCCTAGCAATCCTGGCCAAGGCCCAGCAGTGCGGCGCGGCGAATAATTACACCTTGGCCATCCAATGCCTTTGTCTGGAAAAGGCCGGCAAGGGCGGGGAAGCCTCGATCTTGCGGCAACAGCAGATCGACGCGAAATCAAATAACGCTGCGTTTTACAACGACGAAGCGCAGTACCTGCTGGGGCAGTATGGGGCAGACGGTGATGCGCAGCACCTAGAGAAGGCCCTAGCGATCCTGGCCAAGGCCCAGCAGTGCGGCGCGGCGGATAATTACACCTTGGCCATCCAAAATAAAATCCTAAAAGTCAGAATGTGTATATAGGGGACGCACCACATTTTAGAAAAGGGGGGACAGATTTAATTTCATCCAGAGTTACGATATCTCCTGTCTATCGTGACTTTCGGCAGGGGTGAAAAACGAATCAAAACAACCGAAAGCGTCAGCTAAATAATTCCGCTGAATACCCAACAGGCAGCTTGATTATTAACACTGGGGCATAATAGGGGCATAAAATAAAAAAAGCCACTTAGCAAAATGTTACTAAGTGGCTTTTGTTTCTGGCGCGCCAGGAGGGATTCGAACCCCCGGACCACGGCTTAGAAGGCCCTGTTTCACTGTCTCCCTATATATCCTACCACGCCTTAACTCCTTTTATTTTATTGATTTTTCAATTCATACCTTTTACTATTTTTCCTATAAAACCGATTTCTGCCTTGTGTTTTCTACCCCTGGGGTAGAAATAGGGTAGAAAAGAAACAGCCCGGAACGGCCGCAAGGTCATAGGAGAACAGGCGCATGGCAACCACAAAACCAAAGATGTGTCGGGTCAAAAACCATCCCGGCGTTTACGGGTACGATTCCGCAGATAAGCGCCACAATGGAAAGCCGGATGTTTGTTTCTACATCACCATGAAAACCGCTGAGGGTAAAAAGGTGTGGGAGAAAGTCGGATGGGCAAGCGAAGGCTACACCGCACAACTTGCCGCTGAATTACGGGGAAAAAGAATCAGAGTTGCCCGCCACCAGGGGGAGGTGAAAACCGCCAAGGATATTCGTGTAGAGCAGCGGAAAACAAACCGAGTCCTAAAGGAGATCAAGGATCACTATTTTAGCAGCACCAAGGGGCAGGCGATAAAAGGCCGTCAAACTGATATGCGCCGATGGGAGCTTTACCTAACGATCATTGAGAATAAAAGCGTCAAGCAGCTTTCCCAGCTCGACATAGAGCGGATCAAGCGCAGCATGAAAGAAAAGGACCTGTCCCCGGCCACCATTGACCATGCCTTGCGACTACTCCGCCGGGTGGTCAACCATGGTGCCGAGCATGGCCTTTCACCCCGCCTTGGATTCAGGATTCAATTTCCCAAAGTCCACAACATCAAGACGGAATTCCTTACACCGGAAGAGGCCGCCCGCCTGATTGACACCCTGAACAACTGGCCCCGGCAGGACGTAGCCCGCATGGTGAAAGTTGCCATGTTCTCCGGATTGCGAAGAGGGGAGTTGTTCCGAATCAAGCGGGAGCACCTTGATTTTCAACATGGTTTAATCACCATTGCCGGACCGAAGGGCGGCAAAGACGTAACCGTTCCCATGTCACCACCTGTTCGTGAATTGCTTGAACAGCAACTTGATTTTCTGGAAGATGAAGAAGACAGACGGGCCAAGAGATACCGCAACACCGCCCGGCAGGCCCCGCCCTGGGAAGATCAGGGCTACCTGTTTCCCGGCGTTCACGGCGGCCAGCGGGTAGAATGCGGCGCGATAGACCGAATCAAGAAAGCAGCCGACCTGCCCAAGCAATTCCGGCCATTCCACGGACTCCGGCACCATTACGCGGTTTTGCTGGCCAGCTCCGGCGAATTCAACCTTGATCAAATCGGGCAGCTCCTCACCCATAAAAGCAGCGACGTTACCCGCCGATATGCCCACTTTTTGCCAGAAGCACAACAGCGGGCGGCAGATCGGGCGGCGGAGATCATCACAGCGCACACGGCCCCGACTGGGAGCAAAGAAGAAAAAAAGGTGGTCAACATGAGATCGAAGAAATGAAGCCGTTGTCATTGATACTAATAAAAGGTATATTATGGACTGGCAAATAACCCTTCACGCCAAGGTGCAGAAGAGCATCACCAAGTTGCCGGGCAGGGTGCAAAAAACCCTCGCTTTCCTTTTACGGGAAATCGAATTGAACGGACCGGCGCGGGGGGACTGGCCAAACTATGGAAAATTGGGCAAGGACCGGCACCATTGCCACCTGAAAAAAGGGCAGCCAACCTACGTTGCCATTTGGCAAGTGAAGAACAAGGAAATACGACTGGTGGAGATTACCTATGTTGGAACGCACGAAAAAGCGCCCTATTGAAATCGAGTTGCGATTCAAGGGCCCGGAAAACAAGCGGCAGGCCGCAATCGAGACTTTGCGGGAAATGGGTTTTGTGACCGTGGAAGATACCGGCGGCGGAGGATCCTGGAAAAACGTCTTCCCCGGCCTGCTCGAGAACGAAGCGGGTAGCTATCTTGCCGGAGCCCGCCACCGGGAAGGATTGACGCAACGTCAACTTGCCGAGAAAAGCGGCATTCCACAGCGGCATATTTCCGAAATGGAGACCGGCAAACGCTCAATCGGCAAAGAGAATGCCCGGCGGTTGGCGACCGCACTGAATGCGGATTACCGGGCGTTTTTGTAGATCATCACGGCCCGCACGGCAACGGCAGGAAGCCAGGAAGAAAAAAAGGTGGTCAACATGAGGCCAAAGAAATGAATTTCCAAGACACTGCAAACTTTGATCAAACGGTAAGTAGGCACTGTGAAGAGATGATAGTTACTATCGAAGATAGTGCAAGCGGTTCTGATGCAATCCGGCAAGAGGATATTCGAAAAACTTACCGAAGGGTCCAACGGGCCGGAAGTGTTGAGCGATGGGGTAAGAGAGGCGTTCGAAAAGGAAATTTTGGGATCATCTCCTAAAGGATTGCACTATCTTTTTCGCAATGACAAAGAGGAACGTGAAAAAGCAATTGAAGTGCTCAGCAACCCAACATTGTTTAGGAGAGATGTTATCAGGATCAAGGGTTATTTTTCTCTATTACTCCAGGCGGCGAAAGAGTTTTATCGCTCTTTTCCCGAACGACCACAGCAGTTCCTGTCTGATCTTCTTGATATGGATCGAAAAACACAAATGTTGTGTATGTGGGCTATCGAGTCTTCTGCATACGTTCCCCCAAAAGTAAATGAGTTCCGGAGGCACAGCAAGCGGCGAAAGACCTACAAGGTAAACGCTGAAGTAACGCAACGGCATAATATCTTGGACGCGCTCAATAGTGTGCTGAAAGAGGAAGGCCCTCGAGAGATGTATTCCACTCACGGAATCGCGGCGAGGATATGCGCTGGTGATTTAGACAAAGACAGGTCTCGAACGGTCCGCAACTGGCTCAAGGACCATCTCAAGGGCTTTACTGAGCGCCACAAGAAATACAGCGTTTTCGAGTGGCTCCAAGCTTGTCAAAAAGTTGGAAAAGTGTAACACTCTTCCAATAACATACTGATTTTACATGGTTTTACTTGTAACCATGTATTCTGGTGTTACAGTCCTAGCAGGTAAGCAGGAAGCCGATTTCTTCCTGTTAAGTTTTAACCCTGCGGAGACAACACCATGCGTCTACAACCAGCCAACCACGAAGCACTCACCCGAAAAATCGGAACCACCCCTTCCGGTATCTCACCCGAGCTGAAAGCAGCTCTTCAACAAATCGGGATCATCAACCCCGATGCTGTATCCACCAAACAGGCAGCCGCCTACCTTTCCCTTGTCAAGGGTGTCCCGACGGCCCCTTCCAGCCTGGAAGTGTATCGATCCAAGTCTCGCGGCGCAAAATACAAAAAAATTGGTTCTCGAGTTTTCTACACTACCGCGTGGCTGGATGAATACGCCGAGGGTGTCGAGGTCAAAATTTTTGATCCATCTCAACGTTGAGGTGGTGGCGATGGCACTTCTGAATCCAGAACAGCGGCTGAGCCTCATTGCCGAGTTGGCGGAGCGTGGCTTTGAATTGGTCGTGGTTCGTATTCACGGCGAGCACATGTTTTTTCTTCGGCAAGGCGGCAAGCTGATCAATGATGGCGCTTGGGTGCGCGAAGAGCTGGACACTTTCATGGAGCTGAACCGCGATGAATGAAAAAAGAAAAGCGGTTTTCCCCGTTCAGGCTGGCACCCTGGGAAAAACCGCTTCAAAAACATCTGGTGTCAATCGTAACAAGAACCACACTTTTCGTCAACGAATCAAACAGATAATTGTCATGATGGCGGTGCGCGGGCTCTTGCCGGTCCGCGTGGCGGAGTGGATCATTTCGCGGGGAGGGCTCACCCATGCCTAATAGTTTTCGCGAAGCCATTCAGTCTGCTGGACTGAACCCACCGGAACACATAGAGCCAGGCCCGTTCCATCGTTTTCCTGGGATCGGTAAGCGCAACGGCAACACCGCCGGGTGGTGCAAGCTGTTCCCCGATGGCCAGGGCGGCACTTATGGCGACTACTCAACCGGCCTTTCCGAATCGTGGCAGGTTGACCGGGAACAACCTTTCACCGAAGCGGAACGGGCGGCTTTCCGGCGGCAGGTTCAAGAGTCCAAGCGCCTTGCCGAGGAGCAGCGGCACCAGGAACAGCAAGCGGCGGCTACCAAGGCCAACGCGATCTTGACCGCTGCTGTCGGTGATCCTGCCGGGCACGCCTACGCCATGAACAAGAAGGTGGCACTTGGCCCGCGGGTGAAGCGTGGCCCCTGGGCGCAACGAGGTTGGCCTGATGCACTGCTAGTGCCGATGTTCGATGAGTCCGGCGTTGTCGTCTCGGTGCAGGCGATCAATGTTGACGGAGGTAAAGATTTCCTCGTTGGTGGTAGGAAGAAAGGCACCTTCCACCCGCTGGGAAAAATCCGAGGTGTAACAGGCCGTGTCCTGATTGGTGAAGGGTTGGCGACTGTTGCGGCGGCGGTATCTGCAACCGGATTGCCCGGAGTGGTGGCCTTCGATGCGGGAAACCTCCCCCCTGTGGCGGAAGTGGTGCGGCGGTTGGCCCCTGCTGCTGAGATCATCATCCTTGCCGACGATGACCAAAAACCGGACGCCGAGAAGAACGCCGGTATCGAGGCAGCCACCCATGCAGCTTTAGCTGTTGGCGGGCTTGTGGCCGTGCCTACCCTTGGCCGAAAATGCGATTTCTGGGACGTGCTCAACGAGCAGGGCGCGGATGCAGTGCGCCAGGCGATTGATGCAGCGGCCCCGGCAGAGGATCAGTACATGGCCCCACCGGAACAACCGGAGCAGGTTGACCCGGCAACAGAGTCCCCGGCCAAGATTCGCCCTATCGGCATACATGAATTTCTCACCCTGGAATTCCCGCCACGGCATAACCTACTTTCTCCCTGGTTGCCTTCCCAAGGTCTGGGAATGGTTTACGCCAGCAGAGGGATAGGAAAAACCCATTTCGCCCTTGGCGTGGCCTATGCTGTCACTTCGGGCGGGCAGTTCTTAGGATGGCACGCAACAGAACCGGCGGGCGTCCTGTACCTTGACGGCGAAATGCCGGGAGTCTCTATGCAAGATCGAATCAGCGCCATTGCGGCAAGCAATGACCTGGAACCCGTCGCACCGTTCACGATCTTGACCCCGGATCTGCAACCGGCAGGAATGCCACGAATTGACACCCCGGAGGGGCAAGAAGCAATAGAAAGCATCCTTACCCCGGCAATCAAGCTGATCATTGTCGACAACATTTCCACCCTTTGCCGGACCAAAGAGAACGAGGCCGACGGGTGGACCCCTGTACAGGCCTGGGCGCTTCAACAAAGAGCAGTGGGGCGTTCTGTACTGTTCGTGCATCACGCGGGCAAGGGAGGCCAACAGAGGGGCACCAGCAGGCGAGAGGACGTGCTTGATACCGTTCTTTCACTGCGAAGGCCGGTTGACTATTGCCCCGACCAAGGCGCGGTCTTTGAGGTCCATTTCGAGAAGGCCAGGGGCATCTATGGCGAGGACGTGAAGCCGCTGGAAGCCAGATTGACCACCAGTGAAAACGGGCTAATCACTTGGACCACAAGAACGGTTGAGGCCGGTATGTTTGACCGGGTAACGCAACTTCTCAGTGAAGGATTGAAGCAACACGAGATCGTCGCTGAACTTGGTCTCAGCAAAGGCACGGTTTCGAAGTACGCCAAACGGGCAAAGGCTGAGGGCCTGGTGGTGACAGCATGACCCCCGAAAACAAAAGTTTCATGGTTTCACTCCCTAGGGAAGGAAACTATGAAACTTTCCCCCTTTCTGATGAAACCAGCAAGGAAACCTTGATGAAACCAGCCAGTCTAAAGGCCCTTGCAGTAAGGGTTTTAGAGCGAAACCAACAAGGAAACTTCAATGAAACTTGCGTTAAACAACGACGAAACTTTCCCCCGGAAAACCACCCTGAAAAGTTTCGTGGTTTCACAGGTGGAAACCACGATGCACCCACCTTGCCGAGCTGGTGCTCTGCTCGATGCGAACATTTCCACAAGCTGGTGGTGCCGGACCTGGGCACGATGATGTGGTGCTGTTGGGAGGTCGATTCATCAAACTGGCGGCGGTATCGAATATCCGCCATGACCGGGTGTCCTTTGGAGAAGGAACGATGACCCAAGACACCAACGAATGCCGCCTGACCGGCACCATCGAACGCATCAAGCCAGTGGCCACAAAGAGCGGCGCGGCGATGGCTGAAATCATTCTCCGTGTTCGGCGGGACCGTTTCCGGGTGGTTGCTCATGGTAACGTAGCGCAACACCTGCTTGTAGCAGCCGGACCGGATGACCGGCTTTCGACTACCGGGACCTTGTCCGTCTCGAACTGGCGGGATAAGACCGCCGGCGAGTGGCGCAACAGCTTCAGCGTTACAGCCTGGGCCTGTGAGATCCATGGCAACAAAGTCAGCTATCAGCGGCGGGAGAAACCCAAGATGCCAGGCAAGGAGAAGTCAAACCGGCTTGGACCTGGCGAGCTTCAGGCGCAGGATGGAGACTTTTTTTAGGCGATTACCGCTTTGAAATAAGCGACCACACAAAAAAAAGGAGAGAGTAAAATGGAACAGACAATAACCGTAATCCCACCGACCACAAAACAGCGAATCGAGCTAATCTTGGCAAAGGCCCCTGAGCAGGCCGAACAGGCTCTTTTTGAACTTGGATGGGTCCGGCAGGGTGTGAGGTTGCCACTGGGCAAATTGACAGCTCAGCGCCTCATGGGCAACTTTATCACGAAGTTCAAGACCGACATTGCAAAGCTGTCTGAATCCGCCAACGGCTGCGGAATTGACGAGCTTGCCTTAAACATGATCGTTACCGATTTCGCCAGCCACGGCGACCTTGATCGAGCCCTGGCTGAAATCGATGGGGAAAAAAAATACATCGCTTCAATCCGCAGGGAGGTTGTCAGATGAAGAATCAAAAACAGGTCGACACTATCGCCAAACAGATTCGGGACATTCTTTCAACAGACGCAGATTTTCAAGCAGCCTGTGAAAATCGAATACGACTTGCCGACAAGATCAAGTCCATCGAGGATGGGATTGCTTCTCTGGAGTCTGAACTTGTTTCTATCGGAGCCAGCATTGAGGCGGACCGTATGATGCTGGGAGATGATGCGGGAAATGCTGTTGAGATCAATCGAAGAATCGGCGCATCAATGATGATGGTAGATTCAACCCGCCTGTCGATTGAGGCCATGCGGGAAAAGCTCTTGCCGAATGGCGACTTGATGCGATCCCTTGAGGATGCAGAAGGGGCGGTCATTGTGGCCTTCCGCCGGGCACAGGGGCTTGTTTTTGATGAGGTTCAGACAAAAGTCACCGCCGCAATGGATACTGCGTTCAGCTCTTGCCAAGCGGCTTCAGCGGGCGCGGGAGAGGTGTTGCGCGGCTTGGGGCTGGTTACTATCGCCAAGCATACCAGGGGGCCACACCGGCTGTCTATGGGGAGCGCGGTGGAATATGCTCCCTTCCTGGAATTTCTTTTTAATCCGCAACAGCAACCGGGAGTCAACCTTGCCAGCAAGCCAGCGGTAGCGCCGAAGAGGCAGGAGTCTGCACCGTTCCGGGTGAACAGTTGGGGCCGGTGAGATGAGACCGGCAAGGGGTACCATGAAACAAGGCCCACCCTTTGCCTCCTTAGGTTCTCCCTGGGGTTCTCCCTCACACGGTTGCGGGCAGCTCGGCGCACGGTCGACTGAAATTATATTTGAATTTTTGGTAAGTTTTCATCAGTTAAACTGATATGCAATTGGAATTATTCTTACGATTCCGTTACCGATGTGCGCGGAAATTGGTAAAAAGCGGAAGAAAACAACACAGATCGGTTTTGAAGGGTCTCATTCTCGCCCGGAAATCTGACCTGTGGGCGGATGGAGAACTTCCTCCCTCTCCATCCGCCATCTCTAAAAAAATCAACCGAGAACGACAATGGCTGAACTCAAGATTGACCTGATCGTAGACAACACCGGCGGCGATACAATCAACCTATGGCCTTAATCGGGCGGCGGGGAGTTATTAAAAACCCGTTGACATTCCCGGCTAGACGGGGAAAGGTATTTTTGCAGTCGGGATACCGGCAGCCGGGTTTAGCGGCCCGAACTACAGGCGGATGCCACCGCCTTCATAATTGTGAACGGCGGTATTTTTGTGTCCGGTACACGGCATTGCTCTTTCCTTTGGGCGGTGATATGTGGGAGGCTCACGCCTGCCGGTTCCTGTAGCCGGTCCGCTAACCTGCACATTCACCGCCCTTTTTCATTTGGAGGAAAATCATGGTTGCAACAAAATGCCTCACCCCGGACAGCCCCCCAGTGCACGTGGATGCCCATCAATGCGGTAATGTAGAAATCAATATCAACTACCACCAGCACTGCGGCGGCGACCTGGATGGCGTTTCAATGAGAACGATCAAGGAAATGATCGACGCGGTAATTGCCACGACTGAGGACGTGCAGGAAGCTGCAAGGCTGGAATTATGCCGGGCTTACCTGTTCAATCCTCTGCTTGGCAACAAGATTGAACAACAGATTTTTTCTCAAATAGGGAAGCAGGCAGCACCGAGCAAGAAGCGGTCTCGCCCTACTAAAGGGTAGGGCGGCAGCGTTATGAAAAGGGGGAGCATCGGTTGCTTACCCCTGGAAAGGGTACAAGTTAAATTTGTACCCTTTTTTTGCCTTTCCATGACCGGCACAGTATGCCGCTCATCAAGGACCAATGGGGTGGCAAAACGCCACCCCATCAACCGGCCCAAATTTCAGCCCGTTGTCCAAGGGGGCGAACAGTGTTCCCACCCCTTGGCGAAAGGGTACAAGTAAAGTTTATACCCTTTGAGGGAGTGGAAATCGATTCCACCCCCTTTTTCATTGTCAACCGGCGTAAAATTGCGCCCGTTGACAAAGGGGGTAGACACTATCTACACCCCCGGCTAATCTTTTCGACGGGCGACAGGCCAAGGGGGAGTTGAAACGGATTCAACCCCCTCCGGGAGTGGGTGAACGAATCGTTCACCCTCCGGACCCGCCGTCAAAAAAGACTGCGGGTCAACCTGCCCGCAAAACTGTGGGCAGGTCAAGGGGGGGTTGAAACGGATTCCACCCCCCGTGAAAGGGTGTCCATACTGTGGACCCCCCTGAAATTCAAGGAGTCCCCAAATTTCGGGAGTCGATGCTCGTTGTGGAGGTTTTGCGGTCCCCTGAATCGGGGAACTCAAAAGCGCGGGTGCTGGCCAACCAGATGGGGCGGTATTCCGCCACCTCATTTATTTTGCTCCGTCAATACATCGTGTCAAAAATTTGACTTGATTACCATTTGGCTTTAGCCTTTCTGGGTGAAAACTGGCAACCAACCCAAAAATGGGGCGGTTGACCCCTCCCATCGTGCCGCCGCTGTGGTGGCTTTTGCGGATTCGCCGGACGCTCATTTTGTCACTTGGCGTCACTTGCCGTAATAATTGCTTCCGGTGTGTCATCTTTCATGTTAGCCGCACTGCATAACGGATCATCGATACCCCATGTGATTTTTGACTTGATGCGGTGCTTCTCATCCTCGCATGTCATCCATGTGTCACGTTTTCCAAGCAGGTAATCGAGCCGTGCAAAGAACAAGTCATACAAGGCTGTGCCTGTAACCGGAGTTCCGATAACCGGCATTGCCGAGGCCGATATATCCCCTCCCGCCGTCATCATTGGGCCTATAGCTTGGTTCTGGACGCTCGCTTGGACTGAAACCTTAACCTTATCTCCATCCTGAGCCGCCCTGACTGTCCAGTAATCAGTGCCGAAAGCTGCAGCTATCACCATGTAAATTGACCATTGCCTTACAGCGCTCAATCCATCTTCTGCGTGCGTTACGGTAAAATCGTCACCATCGGCAAGGCGGAATAGCTTTTCTGTCGCTTCCATTGCTTGGTCTTTGGTGATTCCGGCATACGTCCTGGTGGTGGTATTAATCCACTCTTGGCGCGACATTTGAGGCTGCTTGGGGGCACATCCTGAAATCGCGACAGCGAGCAGGGCATAGGTGAAAAATAACTTCTTCATGATCAATCTCCATTGTTTCAAGTTATAACGCCTGAAACTGTCAGTACGGCCATGGCAAGTTTTTCATTTAGGGTTCGGCTTCATTTTTATTCCTCATATATTCCCCCGACCGGATCACCGGCGAGGGATTTTTTTTGGCTCAATAGGATGCAGGGTATAAATAGGGTAGAAGGAACAAAAAAACCACTCAGCGAAAAGTTGCTAAGTGGTTGTTATTTCTGGCGCGCCAGGAGGGATTCGAACCCCCGGCCCACGGCTTAGAAGGCCGTTGCTCTATCCAACTGAGCTACTAGCGCACAAATTTTCGCTGGAATGTACCGAGGATGCACGAAGAGTGCAACAATTATGCAAGGGGCCGCTCCTTTGGTCTGCCCTGGCCTTTAGTCTTCGCCTCTCCTTCCGGCCCTACTCCTCATTACCTTCAATCTGTTCCCAGATTGGTCCGGCCGCGGTGTCGTGGATGGTCACCCCCTTGCGCAGCAGCTCCTCGCGGGCTGAATCGGCCGCGGTCCAGTCCTTGAGCTGCCGGGCTCGCTCGCGCTGGAGGATCAGCCGGTCAATCTCCGGCGTCAAGGGGCAATGCTCCAGACGAAGCACCCCGAGCACCACATTAACCATCCGTAGCGCCTCCAGAATGTCGTTTTTCTGATCGCGATCCAACTGCCGGGCCTGGACCACCGGATTGGTCAGCTTGATGAAGTTGAACAGCGCGCCGATGGCCCCGGAGATATTGAGATCATCGTTCATTGCCTCGTTAAATCGCCGCTCCAGTTCCGAGACATAGCTGGCCACTTCCGGATGGGGCAGACCGGCGGGCAGGCAGAGCAGCTTGCGCGTGTACTCATCGATGCGTTTGAGCGCAGTCCGGGCCGCATCCAGCCTTTTATAAGAAAACAGCATCGGTTTGCGATAATGGACGCCGAGCAGCATGAACCGGAGTTCCCGGCCGCTGTAGCCCTTGTCCAGCACCTCGCGCAAGGTGACGACGTTGCCGGTATCGCCGGCCATTTTGCGGCCATCTTTGAGCAGTTGGCCGGAATGCATCCAATAATTGGCCAGGGGTTTGCCGGTGAGGGTCTCGGCGATGGCGATCTCGTTTTCATGGTGCGGGAAAACCAGATCCTGGCTGGCGGTATGGATGTCCAGGGTTTCGCCAAGATACTTGGTCGACATCGCCGAACATTCGATATGCCAGCCGGGCCGGACATTGCCCCAGTCGGTCTCGTAAAAAATTCCTTTTTTCAGTTCCGCCAGGGTGGAGCGCTTGAGCAGGGTGAAATCACGGGGATTATCCTTCTCATAGTTGTCGAGGTCCACCGTCTGACCGACCTTAATTTTACTCAGGTCGATGCCGGAAAGCCGTCCGTAGTGCTTGAACTTGGAGATGTCGAAATAGATGGACCCCAGTTTTTCATAGGCATAACCCTTGTGGATGAGGTCGTGAGCGATCTCGATCATGTCACCGACATGCTCCGAGGCTAGGGGGTAGCCGGTGGCTTTTTCTACATTGAGTATCTCGACCGCCTCCATGAACTCGCCGATATAGCGCCCGGTAAAGGCGCGTAGATCAGCGCCGGCGTTGATGGCACCGGTTATGGTGTTGTCGTCGAGGTCGGTAAAATTCATATACAAGGCAACCGCATAGCCACGGGACCGCAGAAGCCGGTTGATCAGGTCGGCAACGATAAAGCGGCGGCAATGGGCGATATTGGGCGACTCGGCGGCGGTCGGGCCGCAGGCATAGAGGGTGACCCGATCGTCGCGGATCGGCTGGAACACTTCCTTCTTGCGGCTCAGGGTGTTGAACAACCGTAGCTGAGAGGCTTCTTCCTCAACCTTTTCCTTGTGGGCAAAGAGGGTGGTGCTCAGATAGCGCTCGCCGCCATCGGGCAGGATGACCACGATGCAGCCTTCCTCAATCTCCCTGGCCCGCTCAATGGCGGCGAACATCGCAGCCCCGCTGCTCATGCCGGCGAAAACACCTTCCTCGGCAGCCAGGAGGCGGACGGTATTGAAGGCATCCTCGTCGGCCACGTTGACGATCGCATGGGGCAGGGTCTTATCGAAAATACCCGGCTTGTACGACTCCTTCATGTTCTTCAGACCCTGGATCTTGTGGCCGAGAAACGGCTCCACCGCAGTCACCCGCACCTCCGGGTGGTGTTCGCGGAACCATCGGGACAATCCCATGGCCGTGCCCGAGGTGCCGAGGGTGACGATAATGTCGGTCACCTGTCCGCCTGTCTGCTCCCAGATCTCCGGGGCCGTGCTTTTGTAATGGGCCTGCCAGTTGGCGGGGTTATTGAACTGGTCGGCAAGAAAATAGCGCTCCGGATGCTCCCGGGCCAGGGCATAGGCCCTTTCGATGGCGCCGTCGGTGGCTCTTTTGGCCGGGGTGAGAATAATTTCGGCGCCATAGGCCTGCATGATCAGCCTTCGTTCGATCGAGGCCGATTCGGGCATGATCAACTGACATTGATACTGTTTGGCAGCGCAGACCATGGCCATGCCGATGCCGGTATTGCCGCTGGTGGCTTCCAGGAGGATTTTATCATGGGTCAGCTCACCGCTTTTCTCGCCGGCTTCAACCATGGACATAGCCACGCGGTCTTTGATCGAACCACCGGGGTTGCGGGATTCAAGTTTGCCCAGCAACTGGACCTTGCCAACGGCGGGATTGAGCCGCGACAATTCCACCAGTGGGGTATTGCCTATCAATTCAAGGAGTTTCATACTATTCAAGGGAGTTTCAGGAGATTAAAACAATATATGCGCGAAACAACATAGTCTATTTGCGGGCAAAGCGCAAAACAAGCCCCCCGGCCGGGATAAAATTTGTCACTGGAATTGGGCGACAGAAAAAGAAAAAGGAAGAGGCCTCTCGAAGGCGGCAAAGACCATGCGTCCGTGACGAGCGAGCTTACTCGGTGTGACCGGCAAAGGTCCGCCACAAACGCTGCAGGGCCTCGCGGCATTCCTGGTTGGCGATGCCCTCGGTCATCCGGCAAAATGACTGTTCCTGCTCGCGATCAACGGTATGGGGCGGGGGAAGTTGCCGTTCGGGCTGCGGCGGCGGCAGGGCTTGCAACTGCCAGCGGATATCGGCAATCGGCTGCTCGGCCAAGTCCTGGTTGATCCGGGCGAGCAGGTCGGTCTTGATAAACTGGAGATGGTGCATCCAGGCCGAATCCTGAACATGAATCCACAAGGTTTCGCGGCGGAAAAAGGCTGGCGTGGTCAGACGGGCAACCTCGACGCCGACAATCGCGGGCCAGTTGCGCACAAGTCGGAATAATCGCCACTGGCTGGGCCACTTTTTCGCCGCATAAACTTCGGAAAAAACAGTCTCGAGAGCGGCCAAATCACCCTTCTTATAACCGGTTCCTGTTTCGTTCATCTTCATACCCTACGATGCTGAGATCGCCGTGAACGGCATGAAACTCTGTTGAAAATCGTCAATCTTTCCCCTTGCTCACGTTGTTTGTTCTCAATGCTGCTTGCTGCCACACCAAGGGTAACTCTTTATCCGATTTGCACTAAACCCGCATGACCAAATCATTGCTGACTGCTGCAACCGAATGTGCCACCTACCTTAAATCCTCGGAAATGAATAGGCTATTCCCCGCAGGTAGGCAGCAGCCGGGATCGGGGGATGGGTCACCATATTCAGACCCGCATAGTAACCGACCATCACCCCGGAATAGGCCCCACGGCGACGGATGTCACGTCGGAGATGCGCCACAAAGGCAATGTTCCTCGGGTCGGTGGTATGGGTGGAGATGGTATGGCCCATGCCCCTAGCCGTCGAGAGCAACAATCTATTGAAAGCGGGATGGACAAAACTGATGTGCACCATATTCCGGATAGCCATGAGCGGTTGCGCGGGCGCGCCGCCAACAAATTGCGGCCAGACGTGGTGGCCGTGCATTGGTGCCCGTTTCGGCAGCCGGGTCGTGGGATCGAGAATCCCGTGCATGCCGCCGGTGCCAACAACCTTAGGATAACTCTGTGACGGGTTCCAGCGCAACGGTCTTTTCAGGCTGCGCCGCCTCCGTACCCCAGGCCGTGTCCGGGACGGCTTGGCTGGTGCCCTCGGCATGGCACGCACCTTGGCGATAATCCACAGGATAACCAGGACAATGAGCACGATGGCCGCGATGAGGACGAGCCAAGGCAGAACGACCGCATTGAACCAGGCTATGGCCGCCAGGATCGCCGTTGCGGCCGCGGCAATGGCGGCTCCGATAGCAACCAGCACTCCCGCTGCCGCCGCCGGGGGCGAGGCCATGCGGGCAGTCGCGGCCAGACGGGCCGGATCAAAGGCGGCAAACCCATTGGTCAGCGAGGAGGGGTCGGGGACGCCCTCCCCACCTCCGCCGATGACCGACCGCAACAGGTTGACCAGGCGGGAGACAACGCGCTGCAGGAAGCTGCGTACCGCGCCGATAATGGCGCGGGCAGTGCTGGTCAAAGCGTTGAGTGGCACACGGACCACCTCGGCAACAACCGTCCGCACCCGGTCGAGCATCGAACCCAGCCGATTGATCAAAATGCCTACTGCGGCCATAATCCGGGTGGCAACCGTAGTCACACTGCTGATCAACTGCCCCACCACCCCGGTCACCTGGGCCACCTCTTTTTGCACAACTTGAACGACACGCCGCCGGACATCGCCGAGAAAATCGGTGATCGCCCCCTTGACCAAGGCGAGGAGACTGGCGGTCTCGACGCGGAACCGCTGCACGATTTCGAAGTTCCGCACCATCGTCCGAGCGGTAACAAGATGCAATGCCGCACGGGCGGAGGATTCGAACTCTTCTTTGGAAGAGGTGTTGTCGACCCGTTCAAGCAACCCGCTGACTGATTCGTCCGCCGGATAGTCCCCCTGATTATAACAAAACTCAAGGATATGGAGGATGGTGGCGCGTCCGTGTTGGCGGTTGGCCGCAATCGCGGCGTGGGCCTGCGCCTCGGCTCGATCAATGCGGGCCAGGGCCATGGATTGAATGCGCGCCAACAGTACCCTGACCCTGTCAACGAGCCGCCGCAACCGGGCAACGATCCAATTGCTCAACGAGCGCATGACCCGGGTGAGCGTTAGAACAACGTGGGTAACGACAGCGACCAGACGAGCAACGATGTTGGCCAGGGCGGCCCCGACCCTGCCGATCAGCGAGAGAATCGCAGCGAGCACCGAGCCGATCACCCTGGCGATAAAACGCTGCACATTGGCCAGCGCCCGACGAATCACCTCGCCAATTCGATTGGCCGCATGCAATACGGTGCTGCGCACCCGGCCCAATCCCGGAATGTTGGGAATCGGGATGCTGTGGGCGATATCGAGCACCCGATCAATGACTGCATTCACCCCGGTGACGACCCCGGCGGTCAAGCCTTCAATCTGCCCCTGGATTCTGCCCGCAATACCGGCGCCGATGCCCACTGCCCTGGCGATCAGCCCAAGGACAAACCCTTGGACCAATGCCGCACGGGAGGTCAGCCAGAAGACAGCGCGGGCTTGTTGTAGCCCGACAAAGGTTGACAGTGCCTGAATGTGGCTGCCGATCAAAGCGGTTATCAACCGCCGATGACCGCCAACGAAGAGTTTGATAAGGCTGCGTTTCGCCTTGGCTTCCGCACTGACCAAAAGGTTGCTTGTTTGGGCGTGGCTGTCGATCTGGGCCAGGCTGGCCGTTGCATCACCGGCTATCGGGATTTGCGGGTTGCCGAGAAGATCGGATTGCGGTGCTGCCGCCTGCGGCGCGATCTCGCGGCGTGGCTCCACTGCCGGTTCCCGACCGGTTGCGCCGGTGTCGGCCGCCTCTGCCTGGGACGGCGCCGTTATCCCTGCGGGGAGCGCGGGTGGGGGTGGAGTGGGAGCCTGTTCGGCCGGAGCAATCGGCATGGTCCTTTTGGCCCAGCGGTCATCGGCGGAAGCCGGCTCCTGAGCCGGGGACGGATCCTTGGCGACGGCGACCTCAGGCGTGTTCCTGACACCGACGTCCGCAGCGACCTGGGACGAGGTGGGCCTGGCCGGAGATTGCAGGGTTACCTGGCCGGCGCGATGACCACGGGTCCAGGGTGGCGCTTCCCCGCTGGGACTCTGTTGCGGGTGATGTTGCGCTGACGCTGTCAGGCTGATGACGCCAAACCGTTCCAGCGAGGGAGCGCGCAGGTCGGGGCGCAGCGGTGCCAAGGCCCCGCCGGTTCGCGCCACGGGCGGCATGACGCCAGCGAGGGAGGGAGCTACGGATACCGCCCCCCTTGCTGCCGGACCCGGCATCGCCGCCACCCATGTCGCCGCAGCCGGCTTCGCTTGGGTAGCGCGGTTAACAATTTTCTGCCTGGATGTTTCCAATCGGCTTGCCTCGTATCACACCTTCGGATGCGGAGTTCTTCGACCCGTCTTGCGTTTAGACGGTTCTCCCCTCTTTATGGAATTCCCGCCGGATGCCTTCTTCCAGATCTTCCAGCAGCAGGGTTTCGCTGCTGCGGCTGAGCGCCTTTAGCGAAGCGTACCGGACGACGTTCATGATCGCCCCTCCGGCCAGTTCATATTTTTCAGCCACCCGCGCCAGATCGATTCGCTCCTCAAAGACAGCTTTGGGGGAAAAAGCGCCCTGCCAGATGCGCAACCGCTCGCCCGGCTTAGGCATGGGAAAATGGATTACCGTATGCAGGCGGCGCATGAACGCCTCATCGATGTTGGCCTTGATATTGGACGCAAGGATGACCACGCCGCTGAACTCCTCAATCCGCTGGAGAAGAAAACTGATTTCCTGGTTGGCATAGCGGTCATGGGCATCGTCGACCCGGGTTCGTTTACCGAAGAGGGCATCCGCCTCGTCGAAGAAGAGAATCCATTGCTTGTGTTCAGCCATATCGAAGATCTTGGCCAGATTCTTCTCAGTTTCGCCGATGTATTTGGACACAATCATGCTCAAATCGATCTTGTAGACATCACAGCCGCAATGTTTGCCGAGCAGGCAGGCGGACAGGGTCTTACCGGTTCCAGGCGGACCATGGAACAGGGTCGTGAAGCCGGGCGGGAGCTTGCTGGCCATCTCCCAATCGTGCAGCAATTGCTGACCATGGAGAATCCAATGATTGATCTCCTCCAGCTGGGCCAGGGTAAACGACGGCAGCACCAGATGTTCCCAGTCCAGCCCGGTGTCAATCAGCAG
>Ga0074197_1001398_pt1 | contig 20757 bp, 20 predicted proteins | sample EPASupsiteSAE305_FD_64526 | JGI IMG/M metagenome (GOLD analysis project Ga0074197, IMG submission 64526) | Bioremediated contaminated groundwater microbial communities from EPA Superfund site, New Mexico - SAE3-05 reassembly with SPADES | ecosystem: Environmental > Aquatic > Deep subsurface >...
AAAGGCGGTTCAGAGGGCTTTGCCACCCAGACCAGCATCCCTGGTGTCTTTGCCGCCGGCGACGTGCAGGATCATATCTACCGCCAGGCGATCACCTCGGCCGGCACGGGCTGTATGGCGGCGCTGGATGCGGAGCGGTTTCTGGATGGAGTTGCGCCGCATTCTTCAGCCGCATAAGTTCGTTGGCTGCGTCGGGTGCTGGTCGACGTAGCGCTGCTACGCCTCCGGCGCCCCCTCCTTGCCGCCTGCTTCTGCGACTGAAGCTCTGCGGCTTTGTATGGGGAGCACACGATGATTATTGATCCGCCCAAAGATGATAGTATTCATAAGCTGCTGCAGGAGGTGGGAAAGACCCTGCAGGAGAATCAGCGCTTTCTGGCGTCACTGAAACAGGATCAGTCCGTCGAGGATGAGCTAACTGCCGGGACGGATGATGGTGTTGACGAAGAAGAGTTTGAAGAGCTCTAGCCAGGTGCCAGCGTACTGACAAAAAAGGCGTCCCCAAACGGGGACGCCTTTTTTGCTGCAGCAACAGTTTGAAGCAGGCTTAGTGGCCTTTTTTCTCGGCCTTGCCACTGTTTTTCAGTCGCTCCTCACCTTTAACGCCAATATGGCAGGTGGCGCAGCGGGTGTTGGAGGCAAAGGCCAGTGAGCCGTTGTGGCAGGCGCCGCAATACTTGCCCTGGTAGAGCGATTCCATCACGAAATCACTGTTTTCCTGAGCCTTTTTGGCCTGCATCTCGAACAGGCGGTTGTGGCACATCTCGCAGGACAGGCCCTTGTTCATATGGGCCTTGTGGGAGAAGATTACGCCGCGCACCGGCTTGTCATAGACGATCGGCGCTTCGGGGTAGGCGTTGGCAAAGGCCAGGCCGGCGGCCAGGGCCAACAGGGCAATTACAGTGGAGAGCATGCGTATGGTCATCGGTTTAGTACCTCGTCGCGTAAAGTTGATTAGCCTTTGGTGTAGAACACGTTAGGACGGGTGCCGGATTCGGGGCGCAGAATCCAGACCGGTTTTTCGATCTGATGCACGATCTTAAACACGCGGTCTTCCTGGTTGGAAAGATCGCCGAAGATCCGTACATCTGCCGGGCAGGCATGGGCACAGGCGGTATCCTTCTCACCTTTGGAGATGCGGGTGTCCCAGCAGAAGTTACATTTGTCAACAGCGTGACGGGTCTCATCAAAGTAGCGGGCGTTGTAGGGACAGCCCAGCTGGCAGGTCAGGCAGCCGATGCACTTCTTGATATTCATCATCACGATGCCGTGGGTCTTGTCCTTATAGGTGGCCTTGGTGGGGCAGACACGCACGCATTGCGGCAGGTTGCACTGGTTGCAGAGCACCGGGATGAATTCACGCTTGCCGCCAATGGCGTCAGAAGTCTCTTTTTCAAGGATGGTGGTGCGGTAGTTGCCATGGCGCCTAGGCACATTGTTGGTAACCACACAGGCTTCCATGCAGCGTTCACAGTCGATGCAGCGATCCTGCTGCATGACCATGCTGTAATGGGGCTTGTAGGGGTACTTTTTGGCAAAATCAGAGGCATGGGCGCGGTTGAAGGTAGAGATGGCCGAAAAAAGCGTGCCGCCGGCAAACACGCCGGTGATGGCCAGGCCCATCTTGAAAAAATCCCGTCGCTCCTGGTTCGAAACGTTCTCGAGCCCCTCGTTCTTCAGATTGTTCAGATCTATATGCTTGTTCATGTGTTGGTATCCTCGTTATCGGTTGCTATGTCAGTGGGTTAGTGATGTTCAACCTTGTGGCCGTCGAATACTTTTTCGCCAACCAGAAAGAGCAGGGCGGTCAGGCCAAAGCCGCCAGCGGCGATGATCCATTCATAGACTGAAGGGAAATAGCTGAGCATGTCCTTGAACTCATTCACGCCCAGGCTGTAATAGACCGGCAGCGACTGGCCGAGGAAGACCAGGTTGTAGCGCATCACGAAGATGCCGATGATCATCGAGAGCGAGGCGATCAGCATCATCTTCAGGTTGCGACCTTTGGAGAGGATAAAGAGTACCAGTGGGCCAACCATGCCCATCAGGATTTCAAAGAACCAGAAGATGAAGGCGTGATGACCGACAACCTCGGAGTGGACGATCGGGTAGGCGCCGCCGGGTTGGCCGGCTGCACCGGCTATCAGCTTCCAGGTGGTGAAGAACAGGATCACGCTGATCAGCAGGATACCGATCTTGGTGGTGACTTCAAGGGCCCGCTCCATGTCGGGGGCCATCTGCTCCCGGTTGACCTTGTAGCCCAGGATATGGAACAGGATGATCACCGCACAACCGGTCATCATGGCTGAGGCGATGAAGTAGATTGGCATGTAGGGGCCTTGCCAGTATTCGCGGCCCATCAACAGGCCGAACACGGCACCCAGGTTGGAGTGTGCGGCGATACCGGCTACGGAACCGCTGAAGCCGCAGATCACGGCCAGGTTGTGCTTGTTGATCAGCAGGAAGATATACTCGGCGAACATGAAGGCCAGATAGACACCGTAGAGGGTGCCCATCCACCAGATGTTGGAGGTCAGGTTGGGTGAGATCACGTTGTAGATCGCCATCCGCCAGGGGATCTTGATCTCGAAGGCGATTACAAAGAAACCGGACAGGATGGTAGCGATGGACAGAAAGACCGAACGCTTGGCGATCGGCATGAAATCCTGCACACCAAAGACGTGGCCGATGGATGAGACCAGACATAGTCCGGTGGAGGTGACCACGAAAAAGACGTAGGCCGCAATCAGAATGCCCCACGGTACTTCGCGGTAGACATTGTAATAGGCTTCATGGCCCTTGAACATGGTCATCAGGCCAAGCCCTGTGGCGGCCAGTACCAGGCACAGAGAGATGAAAACCATCAGATAGAAGCCGGTTCCGGCTGACTTGAGCCGGCCTGCAACGCCGCTTACCAGCTCGTTCAGTGTTGGTGTGTTGTGATTGGTCATACGTGCTAGGTCCCCTTTACTCTGGTGTGTGATGGCAAATCAGTATATATCTATTGTTGCATTTGCAACGTTTTGGTTTGTAAACGCTTTTTTCTAGCATAGGCGATGGTGAATTGCAATCCCATAAAAATACAGCACTAATCGATGAGTCGCGGTGTTGCGTTGTTGCAAAAAGAGGTGTTGCAATCTGTTGGAGTATGCAACGCTAAGGTCGCAGGCGGCTACCTTGACTTCGAACGGGGCATCTGCTAGGCTGCGCAGACTGGTTAACTTATCTAATTAACGGAGATTTTTCTGATGGCCAAGAAGCTGTTTATACCCGGTCCGGTAAATGTGGCCCCTGAGATCTTTGCTGCCATGTCGCAGCCGATGATTGGCCACCGTATGAAAGAATATGCCGAGCTGCACGGCAGGGTTACCACCAATCTGAAGCGGATGATGGCGACTGACGACCGTACCTTTCTGGCCACCAGCAGCGCCTTCGGTGTGATGGAGGGGGCGGTGCGCAACCTGGTTAAGGGGCGCTGCGTCAACTTTTGTAACGGCGCCTTTTCAGACAAGTGGCACGAGGTGACCCTGCGCTGCGGTAAACAGGCCGATGCGGTCAAGGTGCCCTGGGGCCAGCCGATTACGGCTGAGTTGGTGGATCAGGCCCTGGCCACTGGCAAATACGACAGCTTTACGCTGATCAACAACGAGAGTTCCACCGGTGTCTTTTCGCCGCTGGAGGAGATTGCTCACGTATTGAAGAAGTACCCTGAGGTGGTCAGTATCGTTGATACGGTCTCCTCGATGAGTGCCTCGCGGATACCGGTCAAAGAGCTGGGCATCGACTGCTGTATCTTTGGGGTGCAGAAGGCCCTGGCCCTGCCGCCGGGGCTGGCGATCTTTACCGCCAGCGCGAAGGCGATCGAGCGGGCCAAGACGGTGGAAGACCGTGGCTACTACTTTGATTTTATGGAGTTTGTGGTCAATGACGACAAGAACAACACCCCATCGACCCCCTGTATTTCTCTGATCTACGGCCTGGACTGCCAGTTGCAGCGGATTTTTGCTGAAGGCTTGGAGCAGCGCTGGGCCCGGCATCTGCAGATGGCGGAGCGTGCCAGAACCTGGGCAGTGGAACGTGGCTTTGAGCTGTTTGCCCCGCAGGGCGCCCGTTCGGTGACCCTGACCTGTGTGGCCAACAACCGTGGCGTCGATCTGGCCGGTGTCAAGCAGCGGCTTGGTGAGCGTGGCTACGCCTTTGATGACGGCTATGGCAAGATCAAAGGTCAGACCTTCCGGGTGGCCCACATGGGGGATCTGCAGCCGGCTGAACTGGAAGAGTTTCTGGCTCTGCTGGACGAGGAGTTGGTGCGTTAAAATGAAAGCGGGGCGACCGTGTGGCCGCCCCAAGATTACCTTTCCGGGGAACTATTCTTCTTCGAAGACGTCCTTGCCGGCGCCACATAGCGGACAACACCAATCGTCGGGCAGGTCTTCAAAGGCGGTTCCGGGGGCGATGCCGTGGTCCGGATCACCTACAGCAGGGTCGTAGACATACTGGCAGAGCGAACAGACATACTTTGACATGGTGGTGGTTCCTTTCGTGGGAGATGCTGGCGCTACTGCCAGCTGATGGCCTGAACCGGGCAACCGTCGATGGCGGCCTGAATGGCAGCCTCATCGGCGCCAGCAGGGTCGTAGCACTCGGATTTGCCGGCACTGTTGAAGCGAAAGACAGCGGGGCATGAGCTGACGCACAGTCCGCAACTGATGCAGGCGTCCTGGTCAACAACCGGTTGTTTTGTCATGGGTGTCTCCTTACAGGGTGATCATGAGGGCAAACCATACCATCAATCCCCGAGAGGGGCAAGCAGGCTGCCGTAATATGGTCTAAGGAGTTGATATGACATTTGATGTAGTGGTGGTTGGTCCCTTGGGGGTCAATTGTTTCCTGCTGGGCTGCGAGGCCACCGGCCAAGCAGTGGTGGTGGATCCAGGCGGCGACGTAGAGCAGATTCTGTCAGCGATTCAGAAACGGGGGCTGTCGGTGGTCAGCATCATCAACACCCACGGACATTTCGACCATGTGGGGGGCAATCGTCAGCTGCAGGTGGCAACCGGAGCGGAGCTGTTGATCCACCCGGCCGATGAACCGATGTTGGCCAGGGTTGCCAGCGTGGCCGGTATGTATGGCCTGCAGGCTGAGAATTCACCGGCTCCGGATCGGCTGCTGGAGGATGGTATGCTACTTTCCTTTGGCAACCAGCAGTTGCGGGTGATCCACACTCCCGGCCATACGCCGGGTGGCTGTTGTCTGTATCTGGAGTCCGAGCAGAAGCTGATCAGCGGTGACACCCTGTTTGCCGACGGCGTCGGCCGAACCGACCTGCCGGGCGGCTCCCACGCCCAATTGGTAGACTCCATCCGTACCCGCCTTTTCACGTTGCCGCCGCAGGTGCAGGTTTGGCCGGGCCATGGCCCGGCCACCACCATCGGCCATGAACAGCAGCATAACCCGTATCTGGATTAACGCCTATGAACCTGCAAGGAAAAACCATTGTACTGGGGGTCACCGGCGGGATTGCCGTCTACAAGGCGGTGGAACTGCTGCGTTTGCTGACCAAGGCCGGCGCCACGGTGCATGTGATCATGACCAGGGCCGCAACTGAATTCGTGACGCCGCTTACCTTTCAGACCCTGTCCGGAAACCCGGTGCACACCGAATTGTTCAATCTGATCCAGGAGCAGGAGATCGGCCATATCTCCCTGGCCGACCGGGCTGACGCCTTGGTGATCGTCCCGGCTACCGCCAACTGCATCGGCAAGCTGGCTGGCGGCATCGCCGATGACCTGTTGACCACCACCGCTATGGCCACCAAGGCGCCGCTTCTGCTGGCACCGGCCATGAACGTCAATATGTACGAGCATCCGGTCTATCAGGAAAATGAGCAGAAGCTGCGGCGGCTGGGCTACCGGCTGGTTGATCCGGAACCGGGGCTGTTGGCCTGCGGCTGGCAGGGTAAAGGACGGCTGGCCTCGCCTGAGCAGATCTTTGCCGAGCTCTGCCGTTTACTAACCCCCCAGGACCTGGCTGGACAAACAATGCTGGTGACTGCCGGGCCGACCCGCGAGGAGTTGGACCCGATCCGCTTTATCAGTAACCATTCTTCCGGCCGTATGGGCTATGCCCTGGCGCAGGCTGCGCAGCAACGTGGCGCGCGGGTGATGTTGATCAGTGGCCCGGTGGCATTGCCGGCTCCGGTTGGCGTGGAGCTGGTAGCGGTTGAGAGCGCCTGTCAGATGCGTCGGGCGGTGATGGAGCGGGTCGCTGACAGTACGGTGGTGATCAAGGCTGCGGCCGTTGCCGATTACCGTCCCGTGCAGCGCAACGACCAGAAGATCAAGAAACAGGGAGAACGGTTGACGATTGAGCTGGAGCGTAACCCGGATATCCTGGCTGAACTGGGTCGTCTGGAGTCCCGTCCACTCTTGGTTGGGTTCGCCGCTGAAACAGCGGAGTTGCAGGCCCATGCTGCCGCCAAGCTGGCCGCCAAGAATCTGGACATGATTGTGGCCAACGATGTAACTCAGGAGGGGGCCGGCTTTAATGTCAGCACCAATATCTGTCAGCTGTTGTTCCGCGATGGCAGCAGTGAGCCGCTGCCGTTGATGGCCAAGCAGGAGCTGGCCGACCTGATTCTGGATCGGGTGCTGGGCCTGTTGCAACACAGGGGCTGATTCAGCCGGTAGGCAAGACAAAGGGTGAGCTCTGCTCGTGGCTGGCGGTGCTCAGTATCTCCAGCAGCTCCGGCTGATGCATGGCCCGCCGCAGGGTCGGCTTGATAAATTCAGCCCGTTCAACCCCGCCCGAACGGGAAATGAGACCTGATTTATAGAGAAAACGCAGATGGCGCCGCAGTTCCTGAGCGGCAGTCAGGGCGGTTTCGCCGGTGGGGTCGGTCATCCAGCAGAAACTGTCGTCACCATGCAGCAAAAGGTCCATCACGGCATCCATAGTAATGTCCAGGTACTCCTGATAATCTTCCTCACTCAGCAGGTGGTCCGAGCGTTGCGAAAGTGCGCGCATCAGGAACTGCCAGCGCTCCAGCCTTGAAAGCAGCAGGATCGAGTTGAAGATCCGTTTGCTGTTGCCAAAGGAGAACAGGGTGGGGGCCATCACCCGCCGCAGCAGGCTGTCGTCGAGGCTGCGGCCGTTCTGACAGACTGCGCGTGCCCGCTCCCAGGTGGCAGGTTGTACAAAGGCCTCAAAACGCATCTCCCAGTAGGTATGGCGTAGTGCAATGGTGGAGAAGGAACGGATGGTCTTGTAGGGCACGAAATAATTGTGGGCCACCATATCAGCGGCCAGGTGGCAGAGGTAACCCCAGGCGCAGGCCCGTTGTGAATCGGTGCTGGCCGCCTGCAGCAGTCGGCTGCCCACCCGCCAGCGGTGGCAGTTAAGCAGGTAGTGGGTGTATTTTTTGCCCACGATGATGTCGGCCGCCATACAGCCATAGAGAAAGTCGTCGCTAAAGCTGGTCAGCAGCGAGGCCAGGTTGGGTGGCAGTTGCGAGAGTCGTTGCAGGACCTCCAGACCGATGGTCAGGTGGGTGCCGCCGCCCCAGGCCAGGGCCTGATCAGGTAGCAGCAGGCAACAACAGAAGAGTAGTGCAAGACGAGTCATCATGTAGGTAGCTTACTGCGGGTCGTCAGGAAATGCAAACCAGGAGCAGACGCGATGCCACACAGACTGACACCCGGCGCCATGTATGCCTCAGTATACAGTTATTTGCAGGAGCTTGAGGAGAGCGGCGTGGACGGTGTGCCGCATGATGAGTCTGCTGTCAATGAGGCAGCGAAAGGGCTCACCTCCGCGCTGGCAGAGCCACAAACGCTGGCAGAGCTGCGTCAGCTGTTGGGTGATTGTCAGCGTTGCGGTCTGGCTGCCACCCGCACCAAGCTGGTGTTCGGCGCCGGTAACCCTCAGGCGCGGTTACTGTTTGTCGGCGAGGCGCCGGGCGCCGACGAGGATCGTCGTGGCGAGCCTTTTGTCGGTGAGGCCGGCGCGGTCCTGACCCGGATCATCGAGGCCATGGGGCTCAAGCGGGAGCAGGTCTACATCACCAATCTGCTCAAGTGTCGGCCGCCGGCCAACCGACATCCGCACAAGGATGAGATCGGCCAGTGTACGCCGTTTCTGGCCCAGCAAATCCGCGTGATCGGCCCTGAACTGATCGTGGCGCTGGGTACCAACGCCGCCCAAACCCTGCTGCAGAGCAGGGAGCCGATCTCCCAGCTGCGCGGGCAGTTCCATAGCTATCACGGCATTCCGGTCATGCCGACCTTCCACCCCTCATTCCTGTTGCACCACAAGGACAACAAACAGTACTACTGGGATGTCTGGAACGATATGGTCCTGGTGCTCGGCCGGCTCGGTCTGCCGGTGCCGGAAAAAAAGACGAAAAGAGAAGCGGCCGGTTAGGGCAACCAGCGCCGCACCACGAACAGTTGCTGCGTGCCACCCTGCTCCGGCCAGAAATCCACTGCTTGCCGTATCGTCATGATCTCCCGTAACCGCTGGCGCAACGGTGTCAGACGTACCCCTCCATTGCCTGACTGACCACACAACAGCAGGCTTTCGATGGCCTGACCTTTATCGGCCACGATTACCACATGTCCTCTCCAGACGATCAGATCCAAGGGTTTCAGACGGTTCAGCAGCTGGTCAAGCGTCAGCCCCGCCACCGGCACCGCCTGACCGTAGCTGACCAGATCGGCGGTATTGCGTGGCGTGGCGCCACCTGTAGCCTCATACAACAGGCCGGAACAATCCAGACCAACAAAGAAGCGCATTTGGCCGAACGGTATCCCGTGGCGCAGGTTGCCACCCCAGACATAGGGCAGGCCGATTGCGGAACGCAGCCGCTGGAGTAGTTGCTCGGCGGAGAGCGGTGCCGGAGTGCGCAACGGTGGCGGCGAGACACGCCGCTCGAGTCCGCTGGCGGCGACAAATAACCGCACGCCCGGCGGCGGGCGATAGGACGGGCTGGTGACCTCAAGCACGGTCTGCCGGTTGAGGACGCCTTCCGCCACGACCGTGAAAGGGGTGCCCGCAAAGGCGATCCACTCAAGCTGACGCACCTGGCCACAGTGGTCTGTTGGCGGCGGTGCGCTGCTGGCAGCAGCCTGTGGACTGTTGTAGACCGGGGTTGGTGTGCTGGCCACCGCGTAGGGCAACGGTTGGGCAACGGCTACCACCGGCAGCACCAGACAGCTCAAAATCAGCAACAACCGCTTCATCAGTGCTCTCCCAGATACTGCTTGATGCAGGCCCGCTGCTGTGGGGTCAGGCGTGGTGAGTGGCCCAGCTCCTTGACGGCGCCGCGTTTAAGGCGTGGCAGCCAGAGAGTATACCAGATCAGCGGTGTGCGGGGGTGCTTGAGGATTGCCAGCTGCAGGTTGGGGCGGTGCTGCCACTGGGGGTGGCGGGCCACCTGCGAAATAGTCTCGGCGCTGGCGGCACCGGAGCTAAGAAACTGGTGCAGGGCGCCCTCCTTGAGCCGTGGGTTGTCCAGGCAGACGGCTACGACCTGCGGCTGGCCTTCCTTGAGCAGTGCCTCGACAATGGCGGCGGTTCCCTGGCGGGCCAGGGTCAGTTTGTTACCCAGGGGCTGGGTGGGCAGTCGCTGGATGACCAGGCGTTCCGCCGCCATCCGCTGGTCTGGTGTGGCCTGGGGGTGACGGCTGAGTTCGGCTAGGTCAAACAGATACAAGCGTGGCAGAAGGCCTAGGGCGATCTGGGGTGGTGTTTCGGGATGCCGCGCCAGCGCCTTGGCAAGTTGATAGCTGTTGCCAGCCTCGTCTACGTAGTGCTGCACGATTTCAAACAGGGCATTGGGCAGGCCGCGCTGCTTGAGCAGGGTCAGCAGGTGGTGTTCGTCCAGGGCCGGGTTACGTAGCAGCACCCGTAGCAGGTCAGGGGACGGCTGCTCAAGCAGGGAATAGATGGCCTGCTTGTCGGCCGTGAGTGCGTGATGCAGCCGTTTGAGATCAAGCTTTAGAGTGGCCTTTTGCTGTACCTGCATCCTTGCACCCGAGCGTTAGGCCGCAGACCGGACAACCAGTGCGGCTGCATCTTTGACAAAAGCATCGATCTCATCCCGGGTGGTGGCCCAGGAACACATCAGGCGGGCGCCGCCGGCACCGATAAAGCTGTAAAAACGCCAGCCCAGAGCCTGTAGTCCAGCCAGCACCTCGGGCGGCATCCGTACGAAGACAGAATTGGCCTGGCGAGGAAACATCAGCTCGATCCCCGGCAGCTGACCCAAACGTTCCTCCAGCAGGGCCGCACAGCGGTTGGCATGCCGTGCCCGCTCCAGCCAACCCCCGGATTGCAGCATGCCGATCCAGGGTGCAGCCAGAAAGCGCATCTTGGAGGCCAGTTGTCCTGCCTGCTTGCAACGGTAATCAAACTCCTCCGCCAGCTGCTGGTTGAAAAAGACCACCGCCTCTCCCAGCGCCATGCCGTTTTTGGCCCCACCCAAGCAGAGCAGATCCACCCCTGCCCGCCAGCTGATATCAGCCGGGTGGCAGCCCAGGCTGGCCACTGCATTGGCAAAGCGGGCACCGTCCATCTGCAGCCGCAGGCCGTAGTGACGGGCCAGGTCACCGGCGGCCTGCAGCTCATCCGGGGTATAGACCGTTCCCAGCTCGGTGGCCTGGGTCAGCGACAGCACCCGTGGCTTGGGGTAATGGATATCGTTGCGTTTGGTTATCAACTGCTCCACTGCCGCAAGGTCGATCTTGCCGTTATGGCCTCCGGCCAACAGCAGCTTGGTGCCGTTGGAGAAAAATTCCGGCGCGCCGCACTCGTCGGTTTCGATATGGGCGAATTCCTGGCAGATGATGCTGTGGTACGACTGGCAGAGCGAGGCCAGGGCCAATGAGTTGGCTGCGGTGCCGTTAAAGACGAAAAAGACCTGGCAGTCGGTTTCGAATAGTTCCCGGATCAGGCTGCAGGCCTGTTCCGTGGAGCGGTCGTCGCCGTAGGAAGCGGCGTAACCGTCGTTGGCCTGCTGCAGAGCCTGCATGGCCTCGGGGCAGATGCCGGCATAGTTGTCGCTGGCAAAGGCCATGCGGTAATTGCTGTGAGTGGTCATGGCAACTCCTCGGGCTGATGATCAGAAAAGCAGCAGTAGCTGGTGGCTATCTAGGCACTAATGGTAACTGCTCGAGTATTTTTTCACCATCAGCCAATCATGTGCCAAGACATTTTGTCGGCTAAGCACTCGGAAATCAAGCTGTTTTTGTTGCATGTCAATTTGGTCGGGCTGGTTGGCACGGTTACTGATGAACAGGGAGGCAAGGCACGTTACCATTCTTGTCGTCAGACCAACCTAAAGGAGGAATCAGTATGAAACTCGTCGCACGTACCCTGTTGGCCGCAGCGTTGACCCTCTCCATGAGCAGTGCCGCCCTGGCAACCTATTCGGGGCAGATCTGGATCCCGTCCACCGATGCCAAGGGCTTTGGTGAGGTGAACATCAGCATCGATAACTATGTCCGCTTTTCAAATTCCGACAATGCTGGCGCCAACACCTATGATGCCGGCGTTACGGTGGGTGTGCTGCCGTTCGAAAAGCTCAAGATGGAAGTGGGTGTTGACTACCTGACTGATGGTCAGCAGGATGATGATTCTGACATGAGCGACAACCCGATCTACTTCAACGCTAAGGTTGCCGTGCCTGAAGATGCTGCCTTCAAAGGTATGCCGGCCCTGGCTGTCGGTATGTTCGGCATGAACACTGCCAACACTGATCTTTCCGCAAACATCCTGTACGGCCTGGTTGCCAAGACCTTGCCGGTGGTAGGCCGGATTTCGGCTGGCGGCTACCATGGCTCCGAGCATGGTATGGCCAGCACCAGCAATGATGGCGTGATGCTTTCATGGGACCGCACTATGTCTGAGATTTCCGATAAGCTTTGGATGTCGGTTGATTATATGAGCGGCAAAAGCGCCTTCGGCGCAGTGTCGGCCGGCGCTGCCTGGGCCTTTACCCCCAATGTATCGTTGCTGGTTGGTGTGAACGCCTATAACCCGTACCAAAGTGAGAAGGCTGGCGGGAAGCCGACCTTCACCACCCAGCTGGATATCAACTTCTAACATTATTCCGAGATGGTTTGCAGTACATAAAGGGGGGCGCAGCCAAGCTGCGCCCCCCTTAGTTGTGGCTTATCGGGCTATGGGTCGGGTCAGGGGAAGGGTGGCAGGGTGATATTGGGCAACGGTTTGCCGTAACCATCGCTCAAGGTCTTCATAAAGGCCACAATGGCCGCCACTTCGCTCTTGGTCAGCTTCAGGTTGCCCATCTCATCTCGGTTCACGTTCTGGGGTACCTCGGGTTTGGGCCATCTACCGCGAATGCCGGCGGTGTTGTAGAAGTCAACAATCTCGGTCAGGGTCGCAAAAAAGCCATTATGTCCATAGGGGGCGGTCAGGGCGATATTGCGCAGGGTCGGCACCTTGAATTTCCCCTTTTGCAGTCCCTTGGGATCCAGGGCGGCAATCTCAGGTCGACCGCCCAGGCCGAGGTCAGTCGGGGCCTGAGCGATGGCCGGGTTGGTGCTGCGGGGGATGCCCAGGTTGTCATAGGTAAAATCGGTGAACAGCGGCGGTATCATGCTGCCATCGGGTCCCTTGAGGGGCGTCGAGATGTGGCATTTATTGCAGAGCCCCTTACCGTTGAACAGCTGTAAGCCGCGGCGCTCCTGTGCGGTCAGTTTGGCCTTGCCGGCCAGCACATAATCGTATTTCGAACTGAACTGGTTCAGCTCCCGTGATTTTTCGTAGGCAGCAATGGCGTCGGCAGCCATGTCGTAGAGCATCTCCGCCACCAACGGGTCGGCCAGGTTGACGTCGTGCAGTGAGACCTTGTAGACCTGCTCAAACAGCTGGCGGTAGTTGGGCAAGAGCGGGTTGGCCGGGTGGCGCACCGCCTCTTTGACCGAACGGGGGCTGATCATGGCCATTTCAACCGGGTTCAGAAACGGCCCCTTGGCCTGGGCCTTCAGGGTCGGCTCGCGGCCATCCCAGAATTGCCCCCCAACATACAGTCCTTCTTCGCCATTCCAGTGAAAATGAGGGCTAAAGGCGGCGTAGGCGGCGCTAGGTGTATTGCGGGTGCCCAGCTTGCCCGGTACTGACCCCTTGGACACCACACTCTGCTTGGGATTGGCAACGTTTTCAGGGTCGGCAAAGCCGGGCGGCATGTGGCAGGTTGAACAGGACTGGTTCTTCTCCAGCGAGAGCTGCGGGTCGAAGTAGAGCAGCTTGCCCAACTCTTCCTTGGGGGTCAGCTGGATTGCTGCTGCAGGCAGGCACCACACGAATAGGCATAGCAGTGTCAGTATGGCGTACATGGTTGGCTCGCTCCTCTTTGGGGACTGTGGATGAGTATATTTTAACAAAGTGTATAAGTCCGGACTGGCTTGTCAAGTCATATATTGCCTTGACCGGGTGCAGTGATATACTCAGCTCGAACCGGCAGTTGTCTACGTCGTCTGCATGAGCCTGGCATAGAGCGCAGCCAGGGAGGTAGCCTCATGTTGGGGAGAAAAGCGGCTGGTGACAAATGCCTTGGCTGCTGCCCCCGTATCGTGCAGGAGCCTGGGGTGAGTCAGCAGGGGCTGCATCAGTCGATGAAACTGTTGCTGATCCTGAAACAACCAACCGGTTTCACCATGTCGGATCAGGGAACGGTTACCGGGCACATCGCTGGCGATGACCGGTTTTCCGGCGGCCATTGCCTCCAGCAGGGTGTTGGCCATGCCGCCCTCAAAGCGGGAGTTGTTCAGCACCAGGTCGCAGGCGGCGAACAGGTCCCCCATCCGCTGGTGGGGAACCTCCCCCAAGAGGCGTACCCACGGTAGCCCTGCTGCCTGGTGCCGCACCAGGGCTGCATAGGGCGCATCAAGGTCGCCGCCAGCCAGCCACAGCTGCAGTCGTGGGTCCTGATCTGCCAGGGGGGTCAGGGCAGTGATGGCCTCAAGAATCCCTTTGACCGGCCGAATGGCCGCCGGGAGCAGGATGATGAAACTGTCGGCCGGGCGCGGAAATGGCTCGGCTGCAGCCAGAGGAGTAACCCCCTGCGGGATGACCTGCACCCGTGGTTTAAGCTCGGAATGGCGCTGGATGAACTGGTCTGCCGCCAGCGGGTCGAAGCAGGTGATGGCTGCGGCATCCTGCAGCGCCAGTAGCGTGTCGGGATGGCGGTAAAAGTCGGGATCGTAGAGGTCGCTGCCGGTCATGGTGATCAGGTAGGGACGTCTGTTACGCAGGGCCAGCAGACGGGCCGTTGGTCCAGCGTGAAAGGCGTGGAAGGCGTGCACCAGTTCCGGTCGATAGTGGTCGATTAGTTGCTGAGCCTGATCCAGGCTGGTGGTGTCCAGCCCGATGGTGGTGCTCTCGCAGCCAACTGCCGGCAGGTGCTGGGCTATTCGCTGCACGGTGATCATGTTGCCCCGCAGGGGACCGCCGGTGAAGGGGCTTAAAAGGACGATACGCATATGGTTATTATCGTGTGCTGATGGTTTTGATGCAAGGCAAAAGGGGAAATGCACCTTGCCCGGCGGGGTTGGCTTCTGGTATTCTGCGCTTCCCTATGAAGATCATTGTACTTGGGAGCGGCACCTCAACCGGCGTGCCGATGGTGGGTTGCGACTGTCCGGTTTGTCGCTCGGCAGACCCGCGTGATCGGCGGACACGGGCCTCGTTGTTGATCCAGCACGGCGGCCGGAATATCCTGGTGGATACCTGCCCTGATCTGCGTCAGCAGATGCTGCGCGAACAGATCAGCCAGGTCGATGCGGTGCTGTTTACCCACGCCCATGCCGACCATGTCAACGGCATCGACGATCTGCGCGGGTTTCACTTTCGGCACCGCTGCGTCGTGCCGAGTTTTGCCTGTCCTGAGGTGCTGGAGCGGCTTTTGGGCGGCTTTCGCTATATATTCGAACGCGGTGTGCAGGATACGCATCCCGCGCTCTTGCAGCCGATTGGCATTGATGGCCCCTTTGACCTGTTTGGTTTGAGCGTGGTGCCGGTCAAGCTGGTGCATGGCCCCGGCTTCTCCTGTGGCTACCGGATCGGCAGTTTTGCCTACCTGACCGACTGCAGCGGCATCCCGGAGGGCTCAATGGCGCTGCTGCAGGGGGTGACAACGTTGGTGATCGACGGCCTGCGCTGGTCGTCCCATCCGTTCCATTTCAATATTCAAGGTGCGATAGCCGTGGCGCAAACATTGGGTGCAGCCCGCATTATCCTGACGCACCTGACTCATGAGGTGGCCCATGCCGAATCGGCGCAGCTGCCGGCAGGGGTCGAGTTCGCCTACGATGGCATGACGCTGCAGTTGGAGGAAGAGTGATGCAGAAGGATATACGCCTCCATGGTCACTTGGGAAACGGTATTGAGTATTTTGTGTTGGTGGCGGGCACCGAGGCCTATCAACGCTACTTCTTTAACATTGTGCAGGAACATGGCGAGCTGCGCATCTTTTCGCCGGGCAACGAGTTTGTTCTCGGTTCCCACGGTGTCGCCTACGAAGGCAATGGCGGCTACTTCTGCGAGTACATGTTCGGTGTCGAACAGCCGCCCACCGATCTCTCCAAACCGGATATCGTCAATCGGCTGGTGATGTACGGCGCCCGCACCGACGCCGAGCGGGGAGCGGTGCGCTTCAGCGAACGGACCACTGGCAAGGAATCCTACGACAGCATCTTTTTTGAGGGCAATGCGGTCTGTAATTACTTCTTTTTCGTCCATTCGCAGAAATTGCCCCGCCGGCTGAAGGAGCAACAGGAAGAACTGGTCCGACTGCTGGGCAAAACACTCAAGCGTTCCCCACACGTCGGCGAAGAGCGCGACGATCAACTGGTGGCCGAACTGTACCCGTTGCTGCAGGATCCGGCGGCTCAGCTGTTTATGGTCAAGCTGATCAATACCCACCATAAAGACTACCGCGATCTGTTCCGCAGCCTCTATTTCCGTTCCAAAAAGATTGCTGATAACGATTTTGCCCGGCTGGTGAACCTGGCCACCACCCACCGGATCGACCGCTACCAGCAGGAGCGGATGCGGATCGATGTCATGTATCGTCACCCGCTGAACCGCCGTATTGTTGATGAATACTGCAGCATCCTGGTGGCCTGTAACGCCCGCAACGAGATCAATCCGCTGGATAACGCCCGGCGGAACCGCCTGAAGACCCTTTCGGTACGCAACAAGATTCCGGGGGCGCTGTTTGCCACCCTGGATGAGCTGCTGAAAAAGGGACGCGGCCTGAAACAACAGACTACGGCTGAAGAGGATTACATCGCCGAGACCCGTGAGATCTTGCAGGGTTTCTTCCTGCATGGCCGCGAGATCGACAGCTCGGTGGACCGGATTGATATGCTGACCCTGCTGCGCTCCAAGAAGCGGGCAGTCACCACCCGTGACCAGCATTTTGATCGCTTGATGCTGGACTTCAGTCGGGATTGCGATGAAAAGATCCGTGACGGCGCCGATCCGGCCCTGATGGAGGGTTTTTCGTATATTATCACTTACCTGGATAGGCTGGACAGCACCATGTCCCTGATCGGCCAGCTGGCCTTCATGGAAAACGTGCGGATCAGCGAGGAGTTGCTGCAGGGGCTGGTGGAGCACAAGGCAGCCTTTGACAACCTGGGGCCCGGCTGCTTTGATGAGCTGTTCCTGCGCGATCTGTTCACCAATCCCTATCTGGGGCGCTATGGGCGTCTCAAGATGACGACTCTGCTGGAGGGGATCGATCTGGTGCAGCGTGAGCAGCAGACAGTCCATCAGCTGTATCTGCAGCTGCATGCCATCGACCAGGAAGAGCGTCTCTATCTGCTGCTGCTGGAGCAGGTGCAGCGCCGGGTGCGCAATTTTTATTCGAGTTTCGCCACCAAGGCCGATCAGGATGCCCTGCGGCGCGAGGTGGTGGAGGAGTTGAAGTCCCGCAAGCGGATCAAGGAAGATGTACCGGAAGAGGTCTTCCTGAAGGTGATCCAGACCCTGCAGAAGGAGGCCACCTACCTGCAGACCCTGTTGCCGAAGATCGTTGTCGCCAAGGATGCTGTTGCCCGTGAGCAGTTCCTGGCCAGCTCCGGACTTGATCGTTTCTATGTCGAGGAACTGGAGCGCGAGTATTACGAAAATAATGGTCTTGATCTTGAAGGATTGTATCAGATCCGCCAGGGGTTGAGTTAGCAGACGGTTATAGCAATCTGCCAGCAGCCGTTCCTGTCCTGCCCGTTTCGTCCCTGCAGCACATTCTCCACCGGTTATCGAGTTGACGCCCTGACATGAGGTGGTTTACACTGTCGTGTATTTTTTTCACACAGTGGGGGCGGGCCATGGAACAGATAGAGAACGTACTGCAGGAGTTGCGCAGCAAGGTCGCCTCCTATGGCAAGGAGAACCAGACCGAACTGTTGTATGTGCTGGCCGAAGGGGTACGCCTGGCCTCGGGCCACGATCGTGTCAGGGTGTACCTTGAAGACCTGGTGGACGGTTCGCTGGCCTGTGTTGCGGCGACCGGTGCGGATAGCGCTGCAATCCGTACGGTGGCCTTCCCGATCATTGCCCAGGATGCGATGGTGTCACGGGTCTTTGCCAGTCAGTATCCGGCCGAACTGCGGCGTGACGATACCCCGTCCTCATCTTTGGATCGTGGCTTTTGTGATCGTTTTGATATCCATGCCAGCACCGGTCTGCCCTTGGTCAGTCGTGGCAAGTCGATCGGCGTACTGTGCATTGATCGCGGACCCTCTGAGCCTGAACCTGGCGGCAGGGTCAAGAGTCAGTTGGCCGATTTTATCGCTGCCGTTGCCGATCAGCTGGATGACGCCCGAGGTTATCATCAGCAGTTACAGCTGGGGCGACGGCTTGAAGAATCCAAGAAACGTGAGGCGGCCGGCCTGATGGTCCGTTCGGCGGTACGTCTGGTGAGCAAGGTGGCCCTGGCCTCGGTGTTGACCCCGGTGGTGGCGGCCGATGGCAGTGCCGCACTGGAGGTGCTGGCCAGCTTTTCGGAAGAAGATGCGCTACGCGAGCAGTACAATCGTTTGGGCGCGATCCAGCTTGAACCTGGTGCCTCGCTGATTTCACGTTACGTTGACGAACAGGCCACCATCAGCGATGAGCGCTTGCTGAAACCGCTGTTTATCGCCGACCTTGCCCGCCACAGCCTGCAGAAAAAAGCGCTGACTGAGCAGATGTCGCTGCGCTCACTGTATGTGGTACCCCGTTTCGATCCCCGTACCCGCCGTGTCATCTGTCTGGTCAATTATTTCTGCCGCGACGAATACCGTTTCTCCGAGTTTGAGATGGGGCTGTTGCAAGGGCACGCCCAGATGGTGGAAAGCGTACTGAGCGGTGTTGGCGGTGGTGAACATCTGGAGATCCAGGTGCTGTCGGAAATTACGGACCTGCTCAACGACAGTGGCGGCGCCCTGCAGCCGTTTCTCACCAAGGTGCTGGCCAAGGCCACAGAACTGATTGGTGCCGACACCGGCAGCATCGCCCTGGTGGAGGAACGTGATGGCCGGCGCTGGCTGGTGGTTGAAGATGAACAAGGTGCCATCGTCGGCGCCAAGAATAAGGAATGGCTCAAGCGCTACATCCCCCCCTTCCCGGTGGGGGGACATGAGCTGCCGCCCGAGGAGCGCAGCCTGACCGGCTACGTGGCCTGGTGCCAACAGCCCAAGATCATCCGTAGCGTTGAGGAAGAGCGGGGGACCGAGGGCTTTCATCGTTCGATGAGCGAACTGCTCAAGAGCGAGATCGCCGTGCCGATCGTCTGCGACGGCGAGGTGATCGCCGTGATCTGTCTCAACTCGCTGCGCTACGGCTATTTCAGCGAGGAGCACCGCCGTATCCTGCAGATCATCGGTTCGCTCACCGCCCGCCATATCTCCGACCTGCAGCGGATTGAGCGGCTGCAGGGTGAGGTACAGCGCCTGACCACCGATGTGGGCTACAAGGATCCCCACATATCCTCCTACCGATTGGGCAACATCATCGGTCTGGCCCCCACCACCCAGGCGGTGGTGGATTTTATCACCACCGTGTCCGGTCCACTCTTCAACCGGATCGTCTTCTGGCACAAGAACGTGATCCAGGAGGCGACCATCGGTCTGCCGTCGATTCTGGTCACCGGTCCCACCGGTTCCGGCAAAGAGTTTTTCTTCAACAACTTCTACAACAGCCTCAATTCGCTCTATCGTGAACAGTTCGGCGCCAGTGGCGAGCTGTCGGTAAAAAAGACCAACATCGCCGCCTACAGTGGTGAGCTGACCTATTCAGAGCTGTTTGGCCACAAGAAAGGGGCCTTCACCGGTGCCTACAGTGACCGGCGCGGCATCCTGGAGGAGTGCATGGGCGGGGTGGTCTTTCTAGACGAGATCGGTGACGCAGACCCCAAGACTCAGGTGCAGTTGCTCCGTTTTCTGGATAACGGTGGGTTTGTAAGATTGGGTGAAAATGCGGAGCGTTACAGCCGTGTGCTGTTGGTGGCTGCGACCAACAAAGATCTGCCGGCAGAGATTGCGGCCGGCCGTTTTCGCGAAGACCTCTACCATCGTCTGGCCGAGCTCTCGATCAGGTTGCCGTCCTTGAATGAACGACGTGAGGATATCCCTGACCTGGCCGTGCACTTTCTGGGCAAGCTCTATCGCACCTATCGCGGGGCTAAGGATGCCAATGATCCGCCAGTGTTGAGCGAAGAAGCCAAGGCCGCCTTGGTGCAGCACCACTATGAAGGCAATATCCGCGAACTGCGGTCGATCCTGTTGCGGGCGCTGTTCTTCAGGCGGTCAGGGGTCATCTCGGGCGCAGCCATCAGGCAGGCCATTGCCAGCGCCGGCCTGGGGGGTGGGCAGGTGGTAGATCCGAGTCGACGCAGTCTGACGGAACAACTCTCAGCCGAGATCATGGAGCGTATCAGGCGGGGTGGAGATTTCTGGCAGGATGTCTATGAACCGTTTTCACGCAACGACATCTCCCGCGACGTGGTGCGGATGGTGGTTGAGCAGACGCGGTCGACGGCGGGACGTCCGTTGCCCGGTGTGGCCCGCTATCTGCGGGCGGTTACCGACGATGCTGCGCCCGATGAGCAGCGTAAACTGCTTTACAAATTCAAGAACTTTCTCTACAAAACGGTCAAAATTTGAAGGGTTATGAAGGATTGAGAATGTTTGTGATACATATATAAAAATCAGATAGATATGCTGATTTGCAACGTAACTAACCTGCTTGCCTTTATGAAGGATTAAGCAGGTTTTTTATTTTTTTGCGTACCTATATCGTACCTAAAATGGTATTTTGGTAATTAGGTACGCAAGGGCCCCTTAAATTCAATACTAGCAAGGATTAGATGTTCACTTAAGGTGTAATACACTGATATAGCTAGATTATATTCATGGGCACGGTTGCAGTGTTCTATAAATAAAAACATACTTCGGGGCGGAAAACATATTTTGTAACTATATCAGAATGTTATTCGTATCGTTTGGTTGCAAAAGGTATGCGCTCGTAAAGAGTGCATAATGTTTGTTTCTTGTGGTGTACCAGGTGTTCTGGTGTTCTGCTTCTTGATTTTTAACTTGTTACGTGTAGTTGCGTGGAGCACCTTGACCTTCCCCCCGAAAACTGAGCCATTGTAAAGTTAGTGATTTCGGTCTAGAACCTCCCGAAGGAGACTAGGCATGAAATCGAAGCGCTTCACCGAAGAGCAGATCATTGGCATCCTGAAAC
>Ga0074197_1001399_pt1 | contig 20699 bp, 23 predicted proteins | sample EPASupsiteSAE305_FD_64526 | JGI IMG/M metagenome (GOLD analysis project Ga0074197, IMG submission 64526) | Bioremediated contaminated groundwater microbial communities from EPA Superfund site, New Mexico - SAE3-05 reassembly with SPADES | ecosystem: Environmental > Aquatic > Deep subsurface >...
GCCGTACAGTTGTTCCTCCGGATATTTCCGCCGGCTGGACGGCATGACGCAGAAAATGACCCAGAAAGAGGTGCGGCTTATGTTCAGGACGGCCGCAGATACGCTTTTTGAAAGCCTGCCCTGCAAACAGCTTGCTTTTGGGGACATACGCCTTGCCAAAGTGCAGGCTTTCCTCAAAGAAGCCGGCGCGGCTTTAAGGGTGACGCACTCTAATCTGGAGGCTTTCCTTTCAAGCCTCGGCGTTTGCGGCGACGGCGCGGTAACCAACGCGGGCGCGCTGCTGTTCGCCGCGGACATAAACAAGTTCATCCCTCAATCGGAAATTATTATGGGGGCTTTCAAGGGCAAAGAAAGAACGTACATTTATGACCGCAAGGATTGCAGGGCGGACCTGTTAACCCAGTTTAACGAGGCGATAGCCTTCATACAGAAACACATAAACGTGCGTAGCGAAATCCGTGGGCTGGATCGTTTCGATATTTATGAGCTGCCGCTGGACGCTTTGCGCGAGGCGGTGGTGAACGCTATTGTGCACCGCGACTATAGCATGCGTGGCACCAGCGTTTATATAAGCGTGTACGACGATAGGGTGGATATTTCTAACCCCGGCGGCCTGTTGCCAGGCCTTACGCCCGGCAGTTTCGGGAAAGAGTCCGTCAGGCGCAATCCGGTTATAGCGGATCTTTTTCACAGGATGGGAAAGGTTGAGCGCATGGGTACCGGCATCCGCCGCATGAAAGACCTCATGCGTGCGGCAGGCCTGGAGGCGCCGGAATTCACCTCGGATACGTTCTTTCACGCCATTTTCCGCAGGTCTCCGGAGTTTTCACTAAAGACTGTGGAGAAAACTGTGGTGAAAACTGTGGTGAAAACTGTGGTGAAAACGGAGGATAAGATTATCGCCCTGATAAAGAAAACCCCTGCTATAACGAGGGTTATGTTGAAAAACCAAAGTGGGCTAAGCATTAGAGGCGTAGAGTGGAATTTAAGAAGGCTTAAGGCCGCGGGCGTAATCCGCCGCATAGGCCCGGACAAGGGAGGGCATTGGGAAGTTTTAAAATAGCGACGCCTGGGAGGGGATATGAATACCGAAGGTCCTGTGATCAAGATTAAAAAAGGCGTATTTATGGCGCGGGGGCAGCGGGTGGTGGCGGTCTCGGACGCCGCCGCCTTCTACGAGGTTACGCCCCGCGCGCTTTTGTGCGCCGTGGCCCGCAATCCGCGCAAGTTCACGCGGCAGTTCATGTTCCGCCTTACCCCGCGCGAGCAGGCCGCCGTGCCGGCGCTCCGGAACCTGCGCAAGCCGCCGTTGGTCTTCACGGAGGTTGGTGTGTCCATGCTTTCAACCGTGCTTAAAAGCGCCAAAGCCGCGCAGATAAATGTGGAAATTGTGCGGGAGGTGGTGCGCACGCTCCACCGCCTGGGCCTGAGCGCCTGGGACTTGGTGCGGTAAGCGGGGAATTGGAAAATGCAACATGTTCCATTTTGGAACAGGTTGCCTCTGATGGATGGGCTATGGGCCACTTGGGTTGACCTGCCGGGCTATTAGCTTGGAAGGGGGCATATGGCGCAGGAAGGGCGGGTTTATCTATACTATTGCTATGAGCAATATAGATTTCCTTATCAAGCGGGGCGAGGCCTATTTCAGCGAGGGGCTGTACGACTCGGCCATAGCTAATTACGGGCAGGCCATTGCGGCCGGGGACCATAGTTCGCAGCTTTACTGCCTGCGGGCCAAGGCCTACCTGGCCAAGGCCTGGGAAGCGGCCGGGCGCGCACCTTCGGGCGAAGAGGCCTATGACGCGTGGCTGGCCGCTTTCGGCCGCAAGCCGGAGCTGCAGCTGGCGCTGGAAGACGCCCTGCGGGCGGTGAGCCTGGACCCCAAGAACAACGAGGCTTATTACGGCCTGGGGATAATCCAGATAGACAAGGGCAGCTGGGCCGAGGCCATTGCCGCTTTCGACAAGTGCCTGGAGCTGGTGCCCGAGGATACCGAGGCCATGTACTGGCGCGCCATGGCTTTTGACGAGCTGGGCGATACCGCCAAGGCTCTGGAAACCCTGGGTGAGATAATAACCGTGGACGCGGATTGCTCGGAGGCGTATTACATGCGCAGCCAGATCCATACCGCCAAGGGCAGCTACGACGAGGCCATGGAGGATATTTCCCGGGCCATAGACCTTGACCCCGAGGCGCCCGAGTATTATCTGCAGCGGGGCAAGCTGCTTTCCTACATTGCCGAAAAGCCCGAAGGGGCCGCGCGGCTGGAGGAAGCCATTGAGGACCTGTCGCAGGCGCTGCGGCTGGACCCGGACTGCGCCGAGGCCTACAACTGGCGCAGCCTGGCTTATTTGCAGGCGGGCCGCGACAAGAAAGAATTGAAGGACCTGAACGCGCTGCTGAAGCTGGAGCCGCGCAACGCCGACGCCTACAAGCGCCGCTACGACTGCCAGGTGGCCTGCGGCAACCGCGCCGAAGCGGTTGGGGACTGGCTGCTGCTCTGCATGCTGAACCCCAAGGCCGTGGCGGAGCCCATAGCCGGCGCCGCCCGCAACGCCCGCGCCGATTTCAAAAGGCTCTGCGGCAATTAAATGAAACAGGTTACGGCGGCGGTTATAGAGCGGGAAGGGCGCATTCTGCTTGCCCAGCGCAAGGCGGGGGATACGCTTGGCGGCAAGTGGGAGTTCCCCGGCGGCAAGCTGGAGCCGGGCGAGACGCCTCAGGTTTGTTTGAAGCGCGAACTCATGGAAGAGTTCGGGGTGGAGACCGAGATAGGCGCTTTTGTCTGTTCGAGCAAGTTCGAATACAAGCACCTGCCGGTGGAGCTGCTGGTTTACCGCGCCAGGCACCTGGCGGGCGAGTTCAAACTCAACGACCATGACCGCATAGAATGGGTTAAGCCGGAAGACCTGCTTAACTACGACCTTTCCAGCGCCGATATTCCGGTGGTGGGCTACCTTGTGGCGAAATAGTTCTCACGCGACCTTATGGCAGACATACAACTAGACCTTTTCGGGAATGTGGCGCCGGCGGCGGTGTATTTGTTCTTCGACACCGAGACCACCGGCCTGCCGCGCAGCTGGAACGCGCCGGTGACCGCGCTGGATAACTGGCCCCGCCTGGTGCAGCTGGCTTACATGGCCTATGACCGCGACGGCGGGCTTATAACTTCCTGCGATTGCTTGATAAAGCCGCAGGGGTTCACCATTCCCGTGGAATCGGCGCGCATACACGGCATTACTACCGAGCGCGCGCTTAAAGAAGGGCGCGAGCTGGGCGTGGTGCTGAGGGAATTCAAGGCGCTGCTGGACCAGGCCCAGTACCTGGTGGCGCATAATATGAGTTTCGATGAGAAGATAGTGGGGGCGGAGTTCCTTCGCAACGGCCTGCCGGACATTCCCGCTTCCAAACAGAAGATCTGCACCATGCACGGCACCACGGAGTACTGCGCTATTCCCGGGCCGCGCGGTTACAAATGGCCCAAGCTGGCCGAACTGCACCAGAAGCTGTTCCACGCGGAGTTCGAAGGCGCGCACAACGCCGCCTCGGACGTGGCCGCCACGGCCAAGTGTTTCTGGGAGCTGAAGAAGCAGGGCCTCATAAAGCTCCCCCTGGAGTAGGCGGCTTTACTGCTGCGGGGGCTGAGGGTCCTGCGGCGGCTGGGGAGTGACGTCGCGGATGAATTTGGTTTTGGCCGGGTTCTTGGCGTTGGTGGCGCCTATGCGGCATTTAGGGCAGCGGCGCAGACATTCGTTGTAGTTGTTAGCGGGCGGGATCTCTTTGGCTTTGGCCGGGCCAATGTACTTGCCGCAGCCGGGGCAGCGCAGGCGTGGTAATTCGATCATAATTAAAAAATAGCATATGGGTTTGGGTGATAACAAGGAAGCAGGCGGGGGATTATGAGGAAAATATTTACTGTGTTGGTTCTGCTGGGGCTGGGCGCCCCGGCCCTGGCGGCGGATAAGCCGGTGTACCGGTGGAACGCGGCCAATGACTTCTACTTTATAGCGCCCATGCCGCAGACCGTGTTCCTTAAGAGCATAAGCCGCAACGAAGTGCTGCACCCGGTGGGGCTGGGGCTGCGCTCGGTGGGCAATGGCGAGCGGTTCTCGCCTTCGGGCGGGGTGCAGTTCCAGACGGCGCAGACTTCTTACTCCCAGAATATCTGGCTCTTGGACGTGCAGGGCGGGGTGCAGTATCTGTCGCCGCTGGCACGGGGGCCCTTCCGGGCCATGGCGTCGGTGCTGGGCGGGCTGGGGGTGAGCGACAATACGCTCTACTTCGCCCCCACGCTGGACGTGGGCGTGCTGTACGTTACCGACGATGAGGCCCTGACGCCTACCGGCCTGGCGCTGAATCTTTACTGGCGCCCCACCAAGATACTGCTGCACAACGCCAGCGTTGGCGGCGACGCCGTGCTGCGGCCCACCATAGGCCTGCGCCTGGGCTACGTTTTTGAAGGTTTTTGGGCGCTGCGGGATAAATAAGCAGCAGGGGCGATATTCGGTTCAGGGCCGGGGCTTTTGCTCCGGCCTTTCGTTTTATGGCTTGACAAGTGAAACTAGTGTATGCTATACTTACACTATATTCACTTATTACACTTGTTTCACTTGAGGGCGCCATGAAAACAAAACTTAACCTGAACGGCAAGACGGTGACCATAACATCTGACGACCCCGCGCTCCAGGAGCGCCTGGCCCGCTACGCGCTGGAGTTGGCGGCGGGCGGCCAGGAGGAGGGCGCGGAGACCGGATGGAACATAAAGCGCTTTGTGAGCCGCAGCCGCAAGCACGCTTCACAATATGACCTGCTCAAGGCGCTGGTTAAAAAAGGCGCGCTTACCCACAAGGAAATGGTGAAGATAATAGTAAGCGAGAAGGGCGGCAAGGGCCTGGCCGGCTGCCGGGGCTCCATGTCGAAGAACGCCCGCTCGTCCGGCCTGCCGGATAACTGGTGGGAGCGGGCCTGGGACTATGAAAAGCACGACTACGTGATCACCCTGCGTAAGGACGTAAGGGCGGAATTTAAGACCGAGCTGGAACGGGAATAGGGGGATACTATGAAAAACGAGTTCGGAACACTGCAGATAAGAATTAACCTTACAAAGACCGCGGAGGGGAAGGTGAAAATAGACGGGCCGGTATCGGTCTACGATCAGCCCGCGCCGAAGCTGGAACATACGCTGCCTTTGACCAAGAACTCCATGGGCACCCGTATAAACCACGGCTGGGACGACGTTCGGCCGCAGATAACCAACGCTATAAAGAACGCCGGTTTCGAGCTGGAGTAACAAGGCCGGCCCTGCCGGGTATAGTTATGCCGGAAAATGAAAAGCGTTCCCACGCCCTGAGGTTCGGGGAGAGCTGGGAGAAGCTGGCCGCCATGCGCGAACTGGAAGAGGTCGCCAAGGACTGCCGCGTGGCGGCGGAAAGGGCGCTGGCCGGGGTTGTGGATAAGGCCGAGCTGGAACGAAAAAAACCCTGGCGCGAGTTCCGCCGGCGCATAGGGTTCGGTTTATTCGGGGAAGTGCTTGATATTGCGCAGGGGCCGCCCGGTTCCGACCTGCGCGACCTTGCCGCCGATATCCTGGCGCATTTGTGGCACCCCGCCGCGGTGGACAGGCTGCTGGAGGATATAAGGTGTAACGGCGCCGACCTGCTGCCCAGCCAGTACACGGGGATCTTCGTTAATCTTGGCGGTATAGGCAATGAGCCGGCGGCGAGGGCCCTGATGGAGCTTTGGGACGAAGGCTGCGCGTATGATGCCGTGGGGCCGCTCGGAGCCTGCGGTTCCCGCGCGGCGGAAGCCTTCCTTATGCGGCAGGCCTGCGAGAACAAGGACCATACCCTTCGGGGTTACTGTATCTGCTTCCTTAATTCGATGCCGACGCAGGAGAAGGTGGACTTTTTGCGGGAGAAGCTGAAGAGAGGGACCGGCTTTGAGCGGTCCGCCGCAGTGCGCAAGATAGCGCAGATGGGTTTGCATTCCCTGGCTCCTGAACTTTTGGCCGCCTACGGCCAGAGCGATGATGAAGCTTTGAAAAAGGAAATATTCGAGACGCTGCGGTATATGCGCAAGTCTTGAGCCTCGGGCCGGTTTATTTTCATAAGAGTTATAATAGGTGTAGCGAACGCAACTATGGGCAAAGAAGGTATGGACAACACTGATCTTAAGGCCAGGCTGCTGGCCGCGGCGGAGGTGCTGGAGGCTGTGGCCGCGAACCGCGGGCTGCTGGCCGGGGTGCCGGAGGCGGAAAGCACGCGGCTGCTGAAGGCCGCGGGCGAGGTGGCGCGGCCGGACGCGCGGGCGCGGCGGCAGCTGGTGAAGGCGGCCAGCCGGCGGCGCAAGGCGGAGCGCACTCAGCTCGCAGAGAGCGCGCTGAACCAGACCGGCATACGCAAATTGCGGCGGCAGACCGTGTTCACCACGCCCAATGTGCACCCGCCGCTGGGTTTCGAAGACCACGTGCCCCACGCGGGAGCGCCCGCTACCGCGCATGAAGAGCAGAACTGTTACGTCTGCAAGACCAATTACACGCAGCTGCACCATTTTTACGACCAGCTCTGCCCGGCCTGCGCCGAGGTGAATTTCCGCAAGCGCACCGAGACGGCCAACCTCACCGGGCGCGTGGCCCTGCTTACCGGCGGGCGCGTGAAGATAGGCTACCAGGCGGGTATAAAGCTGCTGCGCGCCGGGGCGCACCTTATTGTGAGCACGCGCTTTCCGCGCGATTCGGCCATGCGCTACGCGGCCGAACCGGATTTCAAGGAGTGGGGCCACCGGCTGGAGATCTTCGGCCTGGACCTGCGCCATACGCCCAGCGTAGAGGCCTTCTGCGCGCACCTGCTGGCCACGCGCTCCCGGCTGGACTTCATAATTAACAACGCCTGCCAGACGGTGCGGCGGCCGCCGGATTTTTATAAGCACATGATGGAGCGCGAGCAGGGCCCCCTGCAGGACATGCCCGAGGCCGCCCGGCGGCTGTTGGGCGCTTATGAGGGGCTGCGCGGCTACCACCTGTTGCCCGAAGGCCCCGAGGCCGGGGAGCGCGGCGTGGCCGCCGCCAAGGCGGGCCTGCCGGACGCCGCCGGGCTTACGCACGCGGCGGCGCTGTCGCAGGTGGCCTTGCTGCCCGAAGAGCTGGCCGCGCAAGGCGCGCTTTTTCCGCAGGGCCGGCTGGACCAGGACCTGCAGCAGGTGGACCTGCGCCATAAAAATTCCTGGCGCATGCTGATGGCGGAAGTGCCCGCGGTTGAATTGTTGGAAGTGCAGCTGGTGAACGCCGTGGCGCCTTTCATTCTGAACGCGCGGTTAAAGCCCCTGATGCTGCGCACGCCCGAGCGCGACAAGCACATTGTGAACGTGTCTGCGGTGGAAGGGCAGTTCTACCGCAAGTTCAAAACCACCCGCCACCCGCATACCAATATGGCCAAGGCCGCGCTCAACATGATGACGCGCACCGCGGCGGCGGATTATTATACCGACGGCATCCACATGAACGCGGTGGACACCGGCTGGGTGACCGACGAGGACCCGGCCCACATTGCGGCGCGCAAAACGGCCGAGCACCGCTTTCACCCGCCGCTGGACATTGTGGACGGCGCCGCCCGCATTGTGGACCCTATAATAGACGGCTTCAACACCGGGGTTCACGTTTGGGGCAAGTTCCTGAAAGATTACCGCCCCACGGATTGGTAAAATCGGATTTATAATGAAAAGATCGGCGGGGAAAATAGCATGAGCGTGGCCGGCGTGTGCCGGGACGTGAAGGATTTTTTGAGAACACTGGCCGGCGACCTGCCGGAGGTGTTCCCGCGGCCGCGGGTTTACAGGCCGCGCTGGCGGCGGGTGCGCGTTGGCGGGGCGGCGCCCACGGCGGCGCAGAGGCGTGCCGCCCGCGAAATAATAAGCGCGCGCGTGGCCCACTGGGCGGCCGTGCTGGGCGTGGAGTATAAGAAGGTCTTTATAAAGAACCAGCGGTCCATGTGGGGCAGCTGCTCCATGCGGCGCAACCTGAATTTTAACTGGCGGCTGGCCGCGGCGGCGCCCGAGGCGCTGGATTACGTGGTGATCCATGAGCTCTGCCACCTGCGCGAGATGAACCATTCAAAGAAGTTCTGGGCGCACGTGGGCGCGGCCTGCCCGGACTACAAGCTGCGCCGCCGGTGGCTGCGCGATAACGCCGCCCTGCTGCGCCGCACCGACATCCTCAACTAAGCCGTTCACTTCCCGAACTAATTTTGTAAACTTTTCCCGTATGGTCATCACTGACGGCGGCTCGGCCGCGCCTGAAAACAAACCCTCCTGGGCCGACGCCGGCGGCGGGCTGGCGGCCATGCTGGTGGCGCTCCCTTCGGCCATCGCCTTCGGCGTGGCCATGTACGCGCCGCTGGGGCCGGGGTTCGCGGGCGCTGGCGCGCTGGCCGGGGTGCTGGGCGCCATAGCGCTGGGCCTGGTGGCGCCGGCGCTGGGCGGCGCACCGCGTATAATTTCGGCGCCTTGCGCGCCTGCCGCGGCCGTTATGGCCGCGCTTTGCGCCGGACTGGCGGCAACCGGCGCCACGCCGGCGCAGGTGCTGGCTTCGCTGGCGCTGGTGGGGCTGTTCTCCGGGCTGCTGCAGCTGCTCTACGGCGCGCTGGGCGGCGGGCGGCTCATAAAATATATTCCTTACCCTGTGGTCACCGGCTACATGAGCGGCGTGGGCCTGCTGATAGTTTTCAAACAGATAGTGCCTTTCCTGGGCCTGGAGAAGAACGCCGACGCGCTGGCGGGGCTGCTGCTGCCTTCGGCCTGGCAGTGGCCGGCCATAACCGTGGCGGTGGTCACGGCGGCGGCCGCGGTGCTGGCGCCGCGCATTACCAAGAAAGTGCCCGCGGCCATAATAGGCCTGGGCGCCGGCATCCTCACGCATTTCGCGGCGGGGTTCTTTCAGCCGCAGCTGCTGGCCATGGAGAACAATCCTTTCGTTATCGGCGCCATTTCCACCAGCCCGGCTGCGGTGTGGCACGGGCTGAACTCGACCCTGGGCGGCCTGCGCGGCCTGGGCCTGCACGACTTGGGCCTGCTGGCCGGCCCGGCGCTGACGCTTTCGGTGCTGCTGTCCATAGACACGCTCAAAACCTGCGTGGTGACCGACGCCGTGGTGCGTTCCCGGCACGATTCCAACCGCGAGCTGCGCGGCCAGGGCGCGGCCAACATAGCCAGCGCCCTGCTGGGCGGCATGCCCGGCGCCGGTACCATGGGCGCCACCATGGTGAGCCTGGCGAGCGGCGGGCGCACCCGCTGGGCCGGCGTGCTGGCGGGCGCTTTCGCCCTGGCGGCGGCGCTGATCCTGGGCGGGGCCATAGGGCGCATCCCGCTGGCTGCGCTGGCCGGCATCCTGGTGGTGGTGGGCTCGCGCATGATAGACCGCGCCAGCGTGCGGCTGGCCCTGCGGCGCAGCACCATGCTGGATTTCGCCGTGGTGCTGTCCGTGGCCGGCACGGCCCTGGCGGCCGACCTTATCTCCGCCGCCGGAGTGGGCATAGCTTTTTCCATGCTGCTCTTCATCCGCGAGCAGATGAACAGCAGCGTGGTACGCCGCAAGGCCACCGGGCTGGAGATCTCCTCCAAGCAGCAGCGCCTGCCGCGCGAAAAAGCCGCCCTGGCCGCGGGTGGCGCCGAGACGCTGGTGGTGGAACTGCAGGGCAGTTTGTTCTTCGGCACCACGGACCAGCTGTTCTCCGAGATAGAGCAGGAGATGAAGACCTGCCGGCGCCTCATTATAGACATGCGGCGCGTGACCAGCGTGGACTTTACCGCCGTACACATGCTGCAGCAGGTGGGGGAAATGATGCGCGAGCGCGGCGGGGCGCTGGTGTTCTCGCACCTGCCGCCGAGCCTGCCCACCGGGCAGGACCTGGGCGGCTACTTCAAGCAGCTGGGGCTGGCCGGGAGCGGCGGCTCGGGGCGCATCTTTGAAACGCTGCACGACGCGCTGGAGTGGGCCGAGGACAGCATCCTGGAAGAGGCCGGCGTGAAGCGGCTGTACTACGGCGAGCTGCTGGACCTGGCCGAAATAGATTTCCTGCGGGAGATGGACGAGATAACCCTGGCGGACCTGCGCGTGGTGTTCAAGGAACGGCACGTGAAGGCCGGCGACAACGTGTTCGAACGCAAGGGCCACGGCGAGGAGCTGTTCCTGATCCGCCGCGGCGAAGTGCGCATTGTGCTGCCGCTCAAGAGCACGCACCGCCAGCACCACCTGGCGGTGTTCGGGCAGGGGGATTTCTTCGGCGAGGTGGCGTTCCTCAACCGCACGCCGCGCACGGCCGACGCCATTGCCCTCAAAGACACGGACCTTTACGTTATCAGCCGCGCCGCTTTCGACCAGATAGCCTCGCGCAACCCGGTGGTGGGGACGGCTTTTTACCAGCGCCTGGCCACGGTGGTGGCCCTGCGCCTGCGGGATACCGATCGCGAGCTGCGCCGGCTGCAGGACAGCTAGCGGCAGGGGCGGGATAGACTTAAGGAGGGGAAAATGAAAATCAGGATAATGATGGTGCTGGCGCTGGCGGCGGTGATGGCCGGCTGCTCCAGACAGCCGGAAGGGGTTTCCGCGGACAAGGCTTTTAACGAGGCGGTGGCCGAACTGCAGAAGGCCAAGACGCCCGAGGAGCGCTTTTACGCTCTGAACGCGGCCGAGGTGACGGCCCTGGACGCCGGCAATATCGACGCGGCGCGGACCTACGCGGCCGAGCACGCCGCCCTGCTGCCCAAGTTCGCCAAGAACTGGAATTACGGCAACGCCGTGCAGGACATCAACCAGACGCTGGGCCGCATAGCCATTCGGGAGAAGAATTTCGAGGCGGCCGGGGCTTTCCTCATAAAGTCCGCGCAGGGCGGCGGCTCGCCGCAGCTGGACTCTTTCGGCCCCAATTTCCAGCTGGCCAAAGAGCTGCTGCAGGCCGGCCAGCCCGCGCCGGTACTGAAGTATTTCGAGCTCTGCGGCAAGTTCTGGAAGATGGACCGCGGGAGCCTCGCGCATTGGACGCAGGTGGTGAAGGACGGCCGCATTCCGGACTTCAGCGACCACTACACCCGCGGCTACGATAAAAAGTAGGCCCGGCCGTGCGCGGCGAAAGACCGGAGGCGCTCCCTCCGGTCTTTTTTTTGTGCCCTGCGGATTTGACAACCTCCTCCGACGTAAACTATAGTATTTACTCTTCTTATTGACGCATCGTGTAAGGCAACTTGTGACCACTATCCCTAAAAAAACACTCCTGCTGGTTGATAATGACGAGGACTGGCTGGCGCTGCTGACGCGGCTGCTGGCCAGCGAGGGTTACCGGGTACTCACGGCCAATACCTGTGCGGCCGCCATTCGGCTGGCCGACCGGGAACGGCCCCATATCGTGGTGGTCGACCTGAACCTGGACTGTGAGAGCGGCATGACGCTCTGCTGCCATGTTAAGGCTTCTCCCACCCTGAAGAGCGTGCCCGTGGTGATACTCAGCGGCATGGATCCGGTCCCGCAGGATCGCGGCTGCGCCTGGGACGCCTTCGTCTGCAAGGCCGACGGCACCGCCAGGCTGCTGCTGGTCGTAAAAAAACTCCTGGCCTGAACTGGGCATAATGGGCAGAAAACAGGTGGGCCTAATGCCGCCGTTCTTTTGCCCTTTTGCCTCTATTGGGGAGGCCCGGGATAAAGAGATAATAGAAGAATGATGAATCCCGCCATTCTTCTTTTTATTCCTTTGTTAGCGCAGGCCGCGAACGCGCAGGAAGCTTTTGACGCTTTAGCCGCCCAGGCGCCCGCCGCCGTGGCCGCGCCCGAGCCGGGCGCGCCGGTAAAGCAGCAACCGCCCGTAGTGGACCTGGACTCGCCCGGGGCCATAGCCGCCCTTTCTAAAGCTGAAATGGCAGCCGCCACGCCCGCCCAGCGCCTGGCCATGCTGAAAACTTTAATGAAGCATTCCGCCCCGTCCATGAACTCCGACGGGTCCGACTGGCGCCAGCAGGAGACCGAAGACGCCATCTACCGGCTTTTCGCCTCCGCCCCCGACGCCGCCGCTTTCGACGGGTTGTACTACCACGTGCGCAAGCTGAAGCTGCGCGGCGCGGTGAGCCGCCCTTCCAAAATAGACGACATGGCGCGCGGCCACCTGCTTGCCACCGTGCCCGGCGACTGGGCTGGCCTGGGCAGCTACATAGACGGGGTGACCGGTTCGAGCAGCTCCGGCCTGAATAAAATAGATTTCCTCATAGACGGCGCGGTGCTGCCGGCGGCCGAAGCGGCCATAAGGGGCGCGAAGCAGTCTATCCACATTGAAGTGTACCAGCTGCAGGCCGACGACATTGGCTGGGCGCTGGCCCGCCTGCTGGCGGAGAAGGCCAGGGAGGGCGTGCAGGTGCGCCTGCTGGTGGACTTCTACGGTTCCGGTGTTAAGAAGGGCGTGGAGATACAGAAGCTGCTGGCCTTCCTGCGCGAGAGCGGCGCCGAGGCCCGCACCAACGATTCCGCCCGCTGGACGGGCAGCCGCGACCACCGCAAGGTGATGGTGGTGGACGGCGTACTGGGTTTTACCGGCGGCATGAACATAGGCGGTCATTACCAGGTGGACTGGCACGACCAGCAGAGCCGCATTGAAGGCCCGGCCGTGGCCCGGCTGCAGGATTCTTTCCTGGAGCAGTGGGCGGAATCCGGCGGCGGCGTGCGCGACCGCGCGGCTTTCTACCCGGAGCTCCGGGAGATCCCGGGCGGCGCCGAGGCGCGGGTGGTGTACCACACCGGCAATACGGACAGAAATATAAAAGCCATGTACCTGCGCGCTTTCCTGACGGCCCAGAAGAGCATCCGTGCGGCGGCGCCGTACTTCGCCGACCCGGACGTGGTGGACGCCCTGTGCGCGGCGGCCTACCGCGGCGTAAAAGTGCAATTGGTTTTCCCGGCGCTCAACAACAAGGCTATAGCCATGAAGAGCTCGCGCTCCTTCTATCCGGAGCTGCTGGCGGCAGGGGTGGAGATCTACGAATACCAGGGCCGCATGGCGCACCAGAAGGTGGCCACCATAGACGGCGTGTGGAGCAGCTTCGGCTCGTCCAACCTGGACAGCCGCAGCCTCAAGAACAATCACGAGCTGAACGTGGTAACGCTGGACAGCCGCCTGGCGGAATACATCGGGGCGGAGATGTTCGACAAGGACATTCCGCAGAGCAGGCGCATTACCGAGTACAAGCCTACCTTCATGGACAAGGTGGCGGGCAAGCTTTACCCCTGGCTGTAAGGCCGGGGGCGCTGGCAGAAGACCGGAGGCAGCCCTCCGGTCTTTTTATTTTATGCTGCCTATGTGGGCGCGGGTTTCGGCGGCTATCACGGGGGCGAGCAGCAGCAGGGAGATCAGGTTGGGCACGGCCATGAGGCCGTTGAAGATATCGGCGAAATTCCACACGGCGGGCAGGGCCGCCACCGAGCCGGCCAGCACGGCGGCTATCCACAAATATCTGTAGGGCTTTATGGCGCGCGTGCCGAGCAGGTACTCGGCCGCTTTCTCGCCGTAATATTCCCAGCCGATGATGGTGGAGAACACGAAGGTGAGCAGGCCCAGGCTGAGCACCGTGGGGCCTATATAAGGAATATGCGAGAAGGCGCTCTTGGTGAGGGCCGCGCCTTTAAGGCCGCTCTGCCAGTCGCCGGCGCTCACTATCACCAGGCCGGTCACGAGGCACACCACCACCGTGTCCCAGAAAGTGCCGGTGGAACTCACCAGCGCCTGGCGCACCGGGTTGGTGGTCTGCGCGGCGGCGGCCACTATGGGTGCGCTGCCCAGGCCTGATTCATTGGAGAACAGGCCGCGCGCTATGCCGTAGCGCATGGCCTCCTTCATGCCGGCGCCCAGGAAGCCGCCCACGGCCGCCTGGCCGGTGAAGGCGGAAGTGAGGATGAGGGTTATGGTGTCGGGGAGCTTTTCCCAATTGAAGAAAAGTATGACCGCGCAGCCCAGCACATAGAACACCGCCATGAAAGGCACCAGGCGCTCGCAGAAGCGGGCTATGGATTTTATTCCGCCCAGGATGACGAAAGCTGTGAGCCCGGCCATGACCAGGCCGGAGAGCCACACGGACAGGCCGAAGGATTCGCTGAGCATCTGCGAGATGGAATTGGCCTGCACCATGTTGCCTATGCCGAAGGCGGCCACGGCGGTGAAGAAGGCGAAGACCAGCCCCAGCCAGCGGGCGTTAAGGCCGCGCTCCAGCACGTACATGGGCCCGCCGGAAAATTCACCGGTGGAGGAGACCACGCGGTATTTAACGGCGAGCAGCGCCTCGGCGTACTTGGTGGCTATGCCGAACACGCCGGTGAGCCACATCCACAGCACGGCGCCGGGGCCGCCGGCCGCCACGGCGGTGGCCACGCCCACTATGTTGCCGGTGCCTATGGTGGCCGCCAGCGCCGTGGTGAGCGCGCCGAAATGGGAGATGTCGCCTTCGCCTTCCCTCTTGGTGCTGAACGAAAGTTTAATTGCCTTCCACAGGTGGCGCTGCACGAAGCCCAGCCGGAAGGTGAGGAAGATGTGCGTGCCGAAGAGCAGGATGATGAGCGGCGCGCCCCACACCAGGGCGCCGGCCTTTTCGAGCAAAAGGTTGAAATTTTCCATGCGTGAATTTTAACTTATTTCAACCCGACACTACGCTGTCGGGTTGAGGTGCTAGGCTATTAGCGCGGAATCCAAACAGGAGGGGGCGGTATGGGGAACCTGAATAAAGTAATGCTGATAGGCCGGCTCACACGCGAGCCGGAGGTGACGGAGTTCAAGAACGGCGGCAAGGTGGCCAACCTGGGCTTTGCCGTGAATAACCGGCGCAAGAACGCGCAGACGGGCGAGTGGGAGGAGGTGCCGGTGTGGGTGAGCATGAAGGCCTACAACCACGAGCACGGCCGCAAGCTCGCCGATCTGGCGGCCCTGCTGCATAAGGGGCGCCAGGTGTACGTGGAGGGGCACCTGGCGCTGGAGCAGTGGACAGGCAAGGAGGACGGCAAGCACCACTCCAAAACGCTGGTGTATGTGGACGCCATAGAGTTCCTGGGCGGGGGGAAGCCCGGCGAGGGCGGCCAGGCGCAGGCCGGCCCCGCTGACCACCTGCCGGGCGAACACGTGGCCGACGCCGGCTGGCCCGAGGAGCTGCCGGAGGAACCGGCCGACCCGGCGCCCAAGCCGGCCAGGGGAAGCCGGAAGAAATAAGGGGGGAAAAAAGAAAGGACCGGGGCCAAAACCCCGGTCCTTCTTTTCGGAGGGCCGGCTTTAGAAGACTTTCCAGGAGAGGGCTATGCTGGTGCTCTGTTCCCACTCGTAGTCTATCTCGGTGGAGCTCACGTCCTTGTTGTCCACGTCGAAGCCAAAGATGAGCTTGAGGTGCCTGGAGAGGGAGACCGTAAGGGTATTGTCCCACTCCAGAGCGCATTTGCGGCTTTCGGTGAGGCGGTTCCAGGAGTCGTCCGTGGCCACTACGCCCGTGTAGGCGCCGGCCTTCATCTCGTACTCCACCGCCGGGCCCAGCCGGCCGTCGTATTCCAGCACGGCTTCCAGGCCGTGCACGGGGTCGTGGTGGAAGAGGCGCGCGTTGAGATAATGCTGGTGGAACCAGCCGCCGCGCAGGGTGAGGTCCTGCTTGCCGCCGTCGAGGATGGTGAAGATCAGGCCAAGGGACTCCCTGGTCTGCACCGGCCGGAAGGCCCGGAACTCGGTGTCTAACTTGGTGTCGTGCACCGAGGTCTGGAAGTTCACGGAGCCGTAGGGGTCGGCGAGGAAGCCGGTCTTGTAGCGGTAGACGGAATCCACTATGAGCTGGTCCTTGCTTTCCACCCACCGGGACTCGGGATCGTCCTCGGTCTCGTCCTTGGTCCAGGACGAGGCGTAGTCCAGGGTTATGGTGTTGGCCCACCTGGACGCGGAGGAGTCGCGGTCGAACTCGCCGCGCAGCTTGGTCTGGATGTCCGTTTTGGCCCGCTCGTAGAAGTAGCCGCCCACGCGGATGCGGTTGCGCGAATGGCTGAACCCCGCCGAGACCTTGAGTTCCTTGTCCCAGGAGGCGCCTTCCGCGGCCGCGGCGGCCGGCGTTAAAGCCAGCGCCGCGGCCAGGAGGAGCGCCGCCCTAGTTGCAGCCATAGCTGACGCCGTCGCAGATATTGGGCAGGTCCGGCAGGAGGCCGTTGGGGGAGAAGAACTTGAACGAGTTCTCTATTTCCCCGAAGGGCAGACTGGCGTTCACGCCCGGGAAGCCGAAGTCCGGCAGCGAGGCGTCGATGGCCGGGAATTTAAGCCCGTCGCAGAGGGCGGGCAGGTCGCCTATGGAGGCGTCGAACGCGTCCAGCGCGCCGAAGTCGGGCAGGTCGAGGTTTATGTCGAAATGCACGGACCGCATCATCCTGTTGGCCTCGTGCTCGGCCTGGTCCTTGAGGTCGTTAACGAATTTGCCCACGCCTATGCCTTTGAGGACCCTCCACAGGAAGCCGCTGAGGATATGTTCTATCTCGTCTTCTATGGCGTCCGCGCCCTTGGCTATCTTGCGGAAACCGATATTGACGTGGTAATGCGACATCCTGGCGGGATTGCGCCAGGAAGGGTTGGGATAGGGGAAGCTGAAACCGAATTTCATATTCAGGATCCTGAGCAGGCCGTGCAGTTCGTCCTCCAGCTTCTCTACGCGGCCCAACAGGGCCGCCACGTCCTCGCGGAGCCGCTCCAGCTCGGCCAGCTCGGCGGAGAAGGGGTCGAAGAACTTCATGGACGGCAGCCAGGGTTCCGGTGTGTAGATCAGGAGCTTCACCACGCGGTCATATTCCACCACCAGGGAGTCTATAGACCCGGCCTTGGAGTCCACCTTGCCCTGTGGGCAGGGGCGCTTGTCCGCGGGCATTTTGGCGAGGCAGCCCGCGGCTATGCCTATGGGGTAAGGCATTTTGGCGATCACGCCTTCGTTCACTCCCCAGAGCGCCAGGCGCAGCTTGCCGGCCTTGGAGGCCGCGCTCTCCATTTTCTCGCGGGCCGGCCGGGTCTTGGCCACTACGGCGTCCATGCGCTGGCGGGCCGCGGTGATGTCCTTGAGGGCCGCCGCTACTGAAACGCGAACCTTCTTGGCTTTCTCCCGGGCCTGGGGAATGGCCTCGGCCGCTTCGGCCGCGCCGTCGAGGGTCTTGAGCCCGGCTTCGGTGGCCTTCAGGTCGGAATCTATGGTCTCCAGCAGGCCCAGGCTGCTGGCGGAGGTGTCCAGGAACTCCTTAACGGTCTCGACGCGGGCTATGAGGGCCGCCTGGTCCCGGTAAAGGGTAAGGGAGTCTTCGTTGAGTTTCTGCAGGGGCGCGCCGGCTCCCTGCAGGTCCGCGGCGTACTGCGGGGTGCCGGGCCTGGCCATGAGCGGTGCGGCGTCCTGGTCTTCTTCGGGCTGCGGCTGCACCGCCGCCTGCTTTTTACCGGCCAGCCGGAAAGGCGGCTTGGCGGCCGCGTCCGCGGCGGGATAAATAATAAAGGCCGCTAACAGAGCGGCCGCCGCTATCAAATTTTTCATCTGTTGTCCTCCCTGATGCTGTGGTGTTCCTTAATATACTAGCAAAGGCGCGGCGCTCGGGGAAAATTTTGTAAACTTTCTGCAGGTTGGGGGGCATGTGAAAAAGAAAAACAGCGGTTACAATTCGGAAGCGGAACTGGCCAAAGGAGCCGAGCTGACGGCCTCTTCCTACGACAAGACGCAGGGGGTGGACGTGACGGCCGCCAAGGTGACGGTGGGCGGCAAGGCCGGCGTGGCGGAATTCACCGGCACGGCCACCGGCCGCGACGGGGCCAGCATAGACGGCACCATGAGCCTGTGGCTGTCCATCTTCCGATATACCCGGCCCGACGGCACCGTGAACCACGTGGCCGGCTGGAACATAATGCTGGCGCTGAAGCCGGGGCAGACCGCCCTGGACACGGCGCAAGCTTTCGAGGCGTATATAAACGCCGGCAAGCGTCCGTACCGGGCGAAGGCCTCCGGCGACGGCGACAAGGCGGCGGTCTCCATTACCTACAAGGAATAGCACCATGAAAAACTATATAACCGCTTTCTTCGCCTGCCTGCTGGCCGGTTGCGCCACCACGCCGCCCAAGGGGGTGGAGGTGGTGACCAACTTCGACCTGAACCGCTACCTCGGGACCTGGCACGAGATCGCCCGCCTGGACCACAAGTTCGAGAAGAACCTTACCAGCGTGACCGCCGAGTACAGCCTGCGCGAGGACGGCGGGGTGAACGTGGTGAACCGCGGTTACAGCCTGAAGGAGAAGAAGTGGAAGGAGGCCAAAGGCCGCGCCTACTTCACCGGCCCGGCCAACGAGGGCGCGCTCAAGGTGAGCTTCTTCAGGCCTTTCTACGGCGGGTACAACATCATAGACCTGGCCGGCGACTACAGCTACGCGCTGGTGGCGGGGCCGTCCCGCGAATACCTGTGGATCCTGGCCCGCACGCCCAATCTGCCTTTCGCCACGCGCGACATGCTGGTGACCAAGGCCCGGGTGCTGGGTTTCCCCGCCGAGGAAATGATCTTCCCCGGCCAGCGCGCGCCGCTGGAAAAATAACCGTTCTGTTGCCGGCGGCGGGAATTTTTGTATAGTCAATGCAGAAGCCAATTTACAAGGAGTCTATTATGAAAAAAGAAAAAGTCATAGGGGCGGGCATCGGTCTGGCGGCCCTGGCCGCGATAGGCGCTTACTTCCTCACCGGCAAGCGCGGCGCCAAGAACCGCGAGATCATTGCCGGCTGGACCCTCAAGATGAAAGGCGAGATCCTTGAGAAGGTGGAGAAGGTGAAGGCCATGGACCGCGAAGACTACGAGAAGATCGTGGACGACGTGGCGGCCAAGTACGCCAAGCTGGAGAAGGTCGGCGCGGCCGAGATAAAGAGCCTCACCGCCGAGCTCAAGCAGGGCTGGGCCCACCTCGCCAAGCAGATGAAGTAAGCCGTACTCTGACGCGGTAAAAGGCCGCCCGGGCGTTCCCGGGCGGCTTTTGTTTTGGGCAACGGAGTTATATAATTGAAGATATGGTAAAACTCACCGATGTAAATTCAAAACTCCTTAAAGCCCATTACGCCGTGCGCGGCAAGATAGTGAACCGCGCCCAGGAGCTGGAAGGCAAGGGCCGCAAGATAATTTACTGCAATATCGGCAACCCGCAGGCGCTCAAACAGAAGCCCCTCACCTTCGTGCGGCAGGTGCTGAGCCTGCTGGAGTACCCGGCGCTCATGGACGCCCCCGAGAGCGCGAAACTTTTTCCCGCCGACGCGGTTAAGCGCGCCAAGGCCATCCTGGCCCACAACCCCAGCGGCACCGGCGCCTACACCCAGAGCGCGGGCATCCCCTTCATCCGCAAGGCCGTGGCGGACTTCATCCACCACCGCGACGGCATCCCGGCCGACATGAACCGTGTGCTGCTCACCGACGGCGCCTCCAAGGGCGTGCAGGCGGCCTTCACCCTGTTGACCAATAAAGAGAACGACGGGTACATGATCCCCATCCCGCAGTACCCGCTCTACAGCGCCACCATAGAACTCTACGGCGCGAAGCAGATAAATTATTTCCTGGACGAAAAGGCCGGCTGGCAGCTCAACGAGCACGAACTGAACGCCAGCTACGAAGGGGCGAAGAAGAGCGGCATTAACCCGGTGGCCATAGCGGTCATCAATCCCGGCAACCCCACCGGCGCCCTGCTGTCGCACGAGAACATAGAGATGGTGATACGCTTCGCGCGCAAGCACCGCCTAGCCATCCTGGCCGACGAGGTGTACCAGGAGAACGTGTACGCCCCCGGGCAGAAGTTCGTGTCCTTCGCCAAGGTGATGCACGACATAGGCGAGACCGAGACCACGCTGTTCAGTTTTCACTCGGTGTCCAAGGGGTTCCTGGGCGAGTGCGGTCACCGCGGCGGCTACATGGAAGTGCGCAACATGTCCGACGACGTGTACGCCGAGCTGGTGAAGCTGCAGAGCATAGGCCTGTGCTCCAACGTGGACGGCCAGATAGTGACCTACCTCATGGTGGCGCCGCCCGTGAAAGGCGACGAAAGCTATGAACTGTACGTGAAGGAGCGCGACGGCATCCTGAACGACCTCAAGGAGAAGGCCGGGATCCTGGGCCGCGGGCTTTCCTCCATTCCCGGCATGCACATAGACGTGCCCCAGGGCGCCATGTACGCCTTCGTGCGCTTCGAGCTGCCCGGTCAGGCCGGCGCGGACCCCGCCGCGCTCGACAACGATTACTGCATGAACCTGCTGGAAGAGACCGGCATCTGCGTGGTGCCGGGGTCCGGCTTCGGCCAGGCGCCGGGCACGCTGCATTTCCGCACCACCTTCCTGCCGCCCAAGGAAGACATCAAGGAGCTGGTGGAGAAGATGAAGACCTTCCACGCCGGCTACGCGGCCAAATTGGCAAAAAAATAGCCCGTCTTTAAGACGGGCAGATCACCGCCGGGCAGTCCCGGCGGTTTTCTTTTAGGCCGGTTCGCAGGCCTTGGGGTCCTTCATGCTTTCGTAAAGGGCTTCCAGCTGCGGGGCGACCTTTTTGAAGACCTCCAGCACCTTCGGGTCGAAGTGTTCCGGCTTCAGGCGGTCGTCGCCTTCGGTGATTATCTTCACGGCCTGGTCGTGGTCGTAGCAGGGCTTGTACACCCGTGAGTTGCGCCGGGCGGCGTAGG
>Ga0074197_1001404_pt1 | contig 20670 bp, 15 predicted proteins | sample EPASupsiteSAE305_FD_64526 | JGI IMG/M metagenome (GOLD analysis project Ga0074197, IMG submission 64526) | Bioremediated contaminated groundwater microbial communities from EPA Superfund site, New Mexico - SAE3-05 reassembly with SPADES | ecosystem: Environmental > Aquatic > Deep subsurface >...
CTAGGGTTGTGTTTTTTGGTTGGCAAAAGGTTTTCACACGCTTCCCCTCGACCCCCCCGTTGTGGTTATTTTTTCCCTGCCGATCCGGCAGGTCATGGTTTGTTTATCGCGACTTCCACTCGCCGGTTCAGTTCCAGATGCCCCGAGCCAGTGAGCGGATGGCGTGAACCAACACCGTGCATCTCCATCACGGTGTAGCCACGGGATCGGAGCGCCGCCGCCACACTTTCCGCCCGTTGACGGGAAAGGGCCACATTATGGCTCTTCTGGCCGAGGACACAGGCATGGCCGGTGACGATTAATTCCGTTGCGTGGGTAACCATGCAGCTCTGCAAACCGGTCAGCAGCCGATCGCTTTCCGCCGGGGTAAGTTCCGCACTGTCGAATTTGAAAGGCACTACCGGCAGTTGGCAGGATGCTTGATCCTTGCCGGCAGCATGCTGACAGGCGAGCTCGTGCCGGCGGATGGCACCGGTGGCGATGAAGGTATCCTGCACTGGATACCGAACCGTCTGGCCGATGAATGAAAAGGGCTCCTGCCTGATCTCTCTTGCCCAGAACAGGGAAGGATGCAGGAGAAGGATTGTCAGCAACATGCAGATCATGAATTGGTTCATATTTTCCTCACACCTCTTTTTCCCAGGGGGGTGACCTGCCGGAAGCATGCTTGCTGGTTTTTTTCCAAGAGGAGCCCAACTTCTTTTTTCGGTAATCGCCAATAAACGATGTTTCTTACTTATTAGTTTACGCTTTTTTCTTCTTCCCGCCGCTTTGCATCATCCTCATTTCGTGACCGGTTTTTCGCAATCCATACCTGATGACGGAGGGTTTGCACCCGGTTGATCTGTCGTTTACTCAGGCGAAAGCGAAAGGTGGTCTGGATTTCTTCGATCACCGTTTCCAGAGACAGTCCGGTCCCCGGCTCCTGGTTGTAGAAACGGGAATAGGCGTACCGCTCCCATTTGGAGTTCAAAGTTGCCGTTCGCACAAAACTGATCCGGGCCCTCATGGACATCCGGTTCAGTTGAGGACGCAAGACGTCCTTCTTCCCCCAAACTTTCTCAAGCAGGTGCAGACCGATCCGGTCTTCATCGCTGAGCGGGTCTTGGATGATGTTCTCCCTGTTCAGGAGCAGCAGAACCTTTTTGGGAATCGGGGACTGGCGAGCGTATTCGGCGATAGTGGGGAGTTGATCGTTCATCATGCGGCCTTGGTAAGTTGTTCTATGGTTTTGTGGAGTAACCGGCGGACCTGACGCTGGCTGACCTTGAAATGCTGCGCCGTCTCCATGGTGCTGACCGGTTGGGCTTGCTCAAGGATCCAGGCGCAGACCTCTCGTCTTCGGCCGCCAACTGATTGCAGGGCTTCTTCGATCTCGCGCTGGAATGGTTCAGGTTCCATCTCTTCCCGAGAGGAGGTGTACAGGAAGTATTCATTCAGGAAATGGGCGGATTGGATTCCCGAGGCCATCTTGAGACAATGCGTCTTGAAGATGACCCGAAAGAAGGGAACAAACCGCTGGGGCATTTGCTTTTTCCGGGTGGCAGTCAGAGCCTGAAAGGCAGCAATGGTGGCCACCTGAAACAGATCATCGCTGTCCGCCGCCATGTAGCGGAGGTAAGGGTCGGCTACCCAGCGGATGAGGTTCATATTCGAACCGACCCATTCTATGGCTTTTTGCCAGGTCTCCTGGTCCGTAGTTGGCTGGTTGGTGTTTGGAGCTGTCATGGTAGGTCCTGGTCGGTTCGCTTTCTTTTAAGATTAAAAAAAGATTAAAAATGATTAGGCAAATTGAGCGATCGCCAGCAATCCCTTAACTGACGGGCATTCCCGAGGATTTTCAAAATCGGTTTTACGACCGCTATGCCCCCCTTTGTGCGACCGCTATGCCCCCCTCTCGGAAACTGAAACTGCTATCCTGGGATCCCGTTTCTGGACATGTACCTTGTCCTCATGGTCAATATTCCAGGAGGCGATGATCTCGGTTTTAACCAACTCTTCGAGGGCGCTCCTGAGCTTGCCCCGGTAATCTGAAAGCCGGCCGTAGTCGGAACCACAGAGTTGCTGCAGCGTGACGACTTTCATTGGAAAGGGAGTTCGATGGCTGGCATAAAAACCATGGAGCCATTTGGCAAGATCGGTCTTGAGGTGGAGCCGTTGCTGCCACTGCAACTGGGTCCAACCGGCATCGAACAGTCTGGCGAGCTTGGAATTGAATTTGAGGAAGTAGGTCTGGTCTTCCTCGGTGTAATAGAATTCGTCTAAAAGGGAGCCGACATAGGAGAAGATTTCCGTTCCCAGGTTGCCGTGCACTTCGAAACGAATTTCTACGGCAGAGGCCGTCAGACGCCTCAAGGAATCCTTGAGCCATTCTCGACCGGACTTGCCGAAACTCCGGCCGATCCCCTTGAGAAATCCTTTGGCCGTGAACTGGACAAACTGACCGGTCGCATGATGGGCGGCCAGATGGAGGGAATGAGCCAGCACATCGAAATCACCCTGATCCAGACGCCAACCAGTGTAGCGGATAGTGAGGCCACTCATCGCGGCAATGGTCTCCCGTTTGACTGCTTTTCTCCGTCCCCGCTGGATGACGCCAAACAAGGCGGAGCGAAGACAAAGATTGGGAATGCCGCGCGTTTGTTCAGGCCAGGATGGAATAGGCGGGTTGTCGCTGAAGGCCTGTATTTTTGCCTGAAGCTCAGGGGGAAGTCGTTTGAGAAAATTGCATTTCCCGTGTTCCTGCTCCACGATGGCTTACCAGAGGCGAATAGTGTTTGTTTTTCTTCTTCGGCCAGGCTGCCCCTGGGGTTCTTTCTTGACCGCTTCTCCAAGAAACTTGTCGAGATCGGTCTTGTGAAACAGAAGTTTTCCTTTCTGCTGGCCTGACGGCCGGACAAAGGGGATCATGTGCTGTTCGACCGCCAGCCTTTTGAAATGGTCAGGGGAGTAGCTGACATACTCGGCAGCCTCCCTCAACGTCAGAGTCTTTCCGACAGCCTTCTCTCCCTTTGTCAACAGATTGAGAATCTGGTTTTGTTTCTCCTCAATGGCGGCAAGTCGGTCTTCAAGGTCCATGCTTGCCTCCTTGCGGGTACATGAATCGGTTTACTGCCATGCGCATATCCTCTGGGGTGCCCCAGATCCAGGTGTTCTTGTTGATACCGGTTACGGTTTCCAGTCGCAGAGCCACCCTTTTTGGACAAGGTCGTCTTCCCTGAAGTATGTGATTGAGAAAATCGGGTTTGATGTTCGCCAGGGCAGCGATCTGTTTCTGGGTGATTCTCTTTTTGATAGCACGCATGGTCAATTTTGATATCGACAACGCAGGTGTTTGTCAAATAGAAAAAGTAATAACATATTATTTTTATTGAATAAATTGAGCAATTGATCAATAAAGCTGCATGAAGATTACCTGCACCATTCCTGAGCCCAATAACGCGAGTCAGTTCTTTTCGTATCTCCTCGATGATTAAGAAGAAGCAGAATTTAAGTGTTTGTGCGTTCTGAAATTTTCATTTAAATGATCAGAAATGTGCTATTTTTCGTCAATAGAGTCCAATTTCTGATTGATATCGTATGAGGACACGACGGGAAAAGCGATGGAGTCCTTTTTTGCAGCAGGGTAACTTTATGATTCTGTGATTATTTTAGCCCGTATCGCGTCCATTTTGACGTCGGGCGGAATGCGCAGTTTGATTTCGTATCTTCCTGGAACAAGGTGAAAGTTTAACTGTAACGTGTCCATCTTTATACGCTGATGGGCTCGTTTAATGATTGGTGGCTTGTGTCCTTTTTTTCGATAGTTGCACCAGTAGTCAGGATTGTCTTCTTGCCACTTTTTCTGGGCATTACGTTGATTTTCTTTATAGTCCGGATCGGTGGCCATTTTTTTTCGTTGCCATTCACGTTTTCGCTTTTGTTGGCACGCAATTCGACTACAGTATTGCTGATTTTTGCTCCTTGGATTTGCCAGTCGTTCACGGTGACAGCCTAAGCATTTGAAGGTCTTCACGGTTATATGTTATCCGGGGGATCACCTTTCTATTATTCTGTAATAGCGAAGAAAAATTCCGGCACTCTGTGAATAATCGGATACAAATTTGGAAAAATTAAAAAAATAATATTTCCATTAATGTTGTATTTTTAATTTCACTGTTTAAAATTGAGCAATTGGTCTACATTGGGTTTTATGAATAGCTCCGCATCCAGCCAGTTTCGAATAGCACTAGACCGTCTGCTGCAAGAAGAAGGTAGAGGCGCGCAAGCACGTCTATCGATGGAACAGAACATTGATCGTGGTTATCTGAATGCGATCATCAAGGGGCGGAAACCAGGAGCGGAAGATATTCGAGCGAGAATAGCCACCCATTTTGGGATAACCTATGAGGAGATGCTGGCTCTTGGTCGGCGTCTTCTTGAGGGTAGGGTCGATCTTATGCCGGAACTTCAAGTTCCGGCGCCAATCGAATCGGCAGGGAGCGAAGTTACTATTGGAAGCGTGCAGGTGCAGAAGGAGACATGTTCTGACTCAAGTACCGCAAACTCTGTCAGGAAAGTGCTGGAGATTCTTGAATCGGGAACAGGGTATAGCGATTCACTATCCAAGGTTATTGACACCTATCATCAGGCGATGACGACAGATCAAGAAAATCGGATGCTTGGCAGCCGCTTGGACGACCTGGAAGATCGTGTGGGACAGATGGAAAAAATATTGTTCACCAAAAAAGTGCACCAGAAGAAGAAATCATAACCAGGAGCAATGTCCACCTGTGTATCGCATACATTCTTGGCTGATCCTTCCCGAAATTTTGAAAAAGACAATGGTCAGCTTCATCTCAAACGAACTGTTCTCTACTTGCGGGGCGTGGTACAAGAGATGATATACTCTCGAAGGTCATTTAAACGGTAGAGCGCTTTCCTTCCTACTTTACAGACTTTGGGTCCAGTTCCTCGCGTTGCCCAGACTGCTAGCGTCTGGGGTTTGAGCCGAAGGAAAGCAGCAGCCTCACAACGGGTCATTAGCACATCAGGGGTTTTCAAACAATCAGACATAAAGCATTGTCTCCTTCGAACGAATATTGTCTACCTCATAAATTGTTATCACATTCTATCTATTCTCATATTTCCATTGGGGTGACCTGTTTGAGTACATGAATGTGCCATTTTTTTAAAGATCGGTTTTTTTTGATTCTTTGATTTTTTGTTCAAAAAGAAGTGGAACAAGAATAAATGGAGCGAACCGGATATAGTTAGCTAACATTTCCGGCGAGATAGGAGATCATCGCAACCCAAAGTGGTTGTTAGAGATGGCTGAAGCCAGAAGGGCTACGATGACGAAATTCATGTAACCGGCATGTAACCAAATAAAAAAGCACTTAACCAAACCAGGTTAAGCGCTTGAAATCATGGAGCCGATATCCGGACTTGAACCGGAGACCTACTGATTACGAATCAGTATTTTTATTAAAAATATCAAATACAAAAAATATATTTGCGTAGATATTTGCGGATTTCCATCTGCATCAAGCGGCATCTAAAAATCGTATTTCTATATGTAGGCCATGTAGCCATAACACACCATCAGCACTTAAAGTTAATCTTTCTTTTGGTTCCTGGTCATTCAACCTACCTTGCAAGTGTAAATGATAAGAAGTGCGGCGTCAGCCTGAACAGCCAAGGGTCGAATACGATTCTGGATCGAAGCGCGAAAAAGACGGTGTCACTCCATAACTAGACTGCCTCAATGTCCTTTTAAACAGATTTGCTCCTCCTGGTTACTCTCTCGCAACCTCTTTCCTGTACTCATCGCCCAACCTCTCTATCAAAAACCTTGAAATCGTGAAGCCATCACGCTTTGCAAGGGTTGTTAAGCAGCGCCAAGCTTCACAGTCAATAGAGATGCTTTTTTTCTGAATGCCCGTTTTGCCCTGACGGCACCTCCATGCCCCGAGAGTGCTTTTTAGACTGCCCCATTGAGCCGGAGATAACCAAGAGCGACACCATAGGAAGATTTCACGCCCTTCGGCGTTTCCGGTGCTTATCATTTCGAATGCAGCCCAAGATGCCTGCCTTTGTGTCTCATTCGGCCACGCTTTGTTCGTTCCAAACTTTCTTTCGATATATCCACGAACCCAATATGTTTCTTTTTGCGCGAACCCTTTCCTTCTCGCTACCATTGAATTCCCTGTTATTAAAACGTTACGCGTCGTATCACTTTGCAACGAGCACGGCAGGACACGAAGATAATACATTTTGTCTGCCTAGTCATTCTTCACTTATCATTATTTTTTTGTAAGTCACAAAATTATATACTGAACAACAAGTCACCAAGTATGCTGAAAAAATGGCCCGGATTGTTTTAATGCTGCATGTTGGTTCGTAACACTATTTTATCAGTGTTGCTTTCGCGGTGCTGATGCAGTAGACAACTAGGCATAATTACACTTTAAGGGAGACCTATATGCATTATCCTGTGTCCTACTCTTCCTGCCTCACCCTTCTTCTCCTCTTGCTTTCCATACCTGCAACCTGTCTTTCCTGGTCAGCCAAAGTCGTTTCCGTCACCGATGGGGATACCATCACTGTGATCCGCGATGGACGTCAAGTGAAAATTCGGTTGTATGGGATCGATTCCCCGGAGAAGAGCCAGGACTACGGTCAAAAGGCAAGGGATTTGACCGCTGGTTTGGTTGCTGGCAGGAATGTTGAGGTGGAGCAAAAGGATATTGATCGATACGGACGAGTGGTTGGACTTGTGAAAGTCGACAACCAGAGCCTCAACGAGTTGATCATCCAGAATGGTTTTGCCTGGGTCTATCGGCAATACTGCAAAGAGAAGTTCTGTTCAGAGTGGATCGGCTCAGAACAAACCGCTCGGCACCAGAAGAAAGGGATGTGGTCCAATCCGGTTGCAATACCACCTTGGGAATGGAGAGCATCAAAGAGGGGGGTAAAGCAGGAAGATTTTCAACCAGAGGCAACGCCTCCAGAGATCATTATGGGGGAGAAACCAAAGACCGATTCCAATGAATCTTGGTTCTCGAAGTTGGGAAAAACTTTAACTCCGAGCAATACAACAAAGAGCGAGAACTCTGGAAATAATCGGCAATTCAGATGTGACGGAAGAACCCATTGCTCGCAAATGACCTCATGCGAGGAGGCTACGTTTTTTTTGAAGAACTGTTCGGGCATAAAGATGGATGGTGATGGTGACGGGGTGCCTTGTGAAAAGCAGTGGTGTCATTGAAGTTTAATAGCCGTGTTATCTGGTCAACAGTTATTGGAACAATCTTGACTTTCGGCACGGAAATCATTTCGTGAAATTTTTACAAGCGAGTTCGGCAGATTGGTTTCAGGAAGATTATCGGTTTCTGATTATTTTCGGAATATGCATGATTAACAGTTAGCCGGCACCAAATAATGGTAAATCTTGGACCGTCAGGCCGGAAACACTGAATGATTAACAGAGTTTGTTAATAACTGTTCGCCACCCTTATGTTCACCACTATCGGTGACAGCAGTTGATTCGCGGAAAATCACAGACAACAACAGGTTAAGGAAATGATTAAGGGGATCGCAAAAATCAAAGGTTTGGGCGTCTATGAAAACTACACCAAGCCAGCAGGGGCGCAAGATTTTGGCGTCAAGAACCTTATCTACGGCTGGAACTATTCCGGCAAGACCACGATTTCGCGGCTGTTTGCTCAACTAGAAAGCAAGGCCCTGAACCACGATCTTTCTGGGTGCTCGTTTACCTTCGAGACCGATGGTGACCCAATCACGGAAGCGAATTTCGTACAGTCGAATCTAACCGTTCGGGTCTTCAATTCAGACTTTGTTCGGAACAACCTCAACTTCACCGGACAGAGCTTTAAGCCTATCTTGCTTCTGGGAAAGGAGTCCGAAGAAGCACAACAGAAGCTTGATCATTGCGAAGATTTGAGTAGGCGAACTCAGGAGAAAATCAGGGCTTTTGTGAAGAAATCGGGCGAACTCGAATCTGCCTTCTCTACAGCCAAGACAGCCACAGCATCTAAGATCAAGAAGACACTAGGCTTAGTTGAAGCCTATACCGCAACCCATCTTGGCGGAGACATTACAAAGATCTCAACTCTCAAAGAATCACAACTCCTAGCTGAAGACAAGCTCCGTGATGATCTCAAGCTTGCCCTGACGCCCGATAGCGAACGGCCTGGCACCGTTGAACGCCTTGCTGCCTCGCCGTCCATCGACTCGCTTCACAAAGAGGCTGTGAAAGTGCTTGCGACGACTCCAAGTCTGGCCAGCACCAACAAGCACCTTGAGGAGAATCCTCTGATCGAGAGGTGGGTAGAGACGGGTCTTCCGTTACACACAGAGAAAGATAAGTGTGAGTTCTGCGGCGGCGATTTAAGCAAGGACAGGCTGACCGAATTAAAGGCCCACTTCTCTAAGGATCTGGCTGATCACAAGAGCAAAGTCGAACAACTACACAGCAGAGTCAAAGCTGCCAAGGTTTCAATTCAACTGCCCAAGGAGGCAGAGTTCAACCCAAAATTTCGCAGCAAGTACCGCGAGACAGTGTCCCCGCTACCCAACTCCATTGAAATATTTAACAAGTTTGTGGACACGCTCGCTGCAGACGTGAAACGGAAGATCGACGCCCCCTTCAAGGCACACGAACCCACAAGCCTGACTGATGCCATTTCCCAAGCCATCGTCGATGCCATAAAGGCCATCAACCAGATCATAGACGACAACAATCAGATTGCATCTGACTTTACCAATGCAAAGCGTGATGCCATCAAACGGGTCAGGCTCCACTATGTGCAGGAATTCGTTGACGAGCAGAAAAAGGTTGGTCGTGAAGTCAAGGTGGACAGGCTCAAAACCAAGCAAGCACGTCTTAATCGCTTTGAAGCGGTCGTTCAGAAGGAGGCTGACAGGCTGCGGGCTATCATAAGTCAGGCACAACTTGGCCGCGAAGAGATCAACAAGCGGCTGGCTTCCATGTTGGGCAGCGAAGCTGTACAGATCATGGTGGTACCTGATGGCGGGCAGGAGCGATTTCACCTTGTGCGAAAGAACGGCAAGGCCGCCAGAAACCTGAGTGATGGCGAGAGGACAGCCGTTGCTTTTGCCTACTTTCTGACCAAGCTCCAAGAGCTTAAACCTGAGCAATTCAAAGAAACTATCGTATACATTGACGATCCAATCTCAAGCTTGGATGCCAACCACATCTTTCAGGTGACAGCTGCCATTAAGAAGATATTTTTTAGAAAGAACAGTGCAGGTGCATGGTCAACCAATTGCAAGCAGTTCTTCCTGTCCACTCACAACTTCCAGTTCTTTCACTTAATCCGAGAACTAGAGCCAAAAAAATCTCCAAGAGCATCTCTCTACTTTCTCAGGAAAATTAGTCCAACTCAATCGATGCTAGGCAACATGCCGACATCTCTTTGTAAATATTCCTCAGAGTATCACTTCCTGTTTGAAACAATCTACAAATTCCACAATGCACCGGACAAAGGTTCTCACGAGCTCCTGATGCTATTGCCAAATGCAGTCAGGAGGTTTACTGAGCTTTACACCTACTCCAGAATTCCAAGCGATATCGATTATTCCGTTGATCGTCGTGCGGAAACGCTTTTTGGACTAGAACCAGCCAAGCGAATATTGAAGGTTTTGCACTATTTCAGCCACGCCAACAATTTTGACCGTATTATTGGTAATACCGAGCTTATTTTTGATATGGAGCATGCTGTCAGTGAACTACTTTCCGCTATTGAGACCAATGATCCCCTTCACTGGAAAGCTCTTCTGCAATCGACGAGCAATTAGAAGTACTGCAGAACAAAAACGAAATAAAAATTGCTAACAAAAGGTCAAGCTGATAGCGAGAAGTCCGCTGCTCTAGGAGAAAAGGTACTTGACGTGGCAGTTTTAAGGGACAGGTTACACTGAAATTACTTTACCGTCAGCATTATGATATGTATGACTTTGCTATTATAAGTTTTAACTGACCAAACGGTGAAAAAAATGGACTCTCCAGTTCTGATTTCAAACCTCAGGCTAATGAAGGCACTTTATGCTAAAAAAAGCAAGTTCTATTCTGTTGCAGAAGAGTTATACAGGAGAACTGAGCTACATCTAAATAACAGAATTCCTTCATTGTTTCCAGAATACACGCAACATGACATCCATCATTCAATTCGATTGCTGGAAACTATCGAAGAGCTTGTTGATGATATTGATTCATTTAATGAATTTGAAATATTTCTGATAATTGCATGCAGCTTGCTGCATGATATTGGAATGGGTACGGACGCTGAAACAATAGAAAAGATTAAAAATAATACTTCTGGACTTACTGATATAAAGTTCGAAGCGATGGTTGAAAAATTCTCTGGCGACGAGCAAATGGCGCTTCAGGAATTGATCCGAACCATCCACGGAGATTTATCAGCAACGGGTATCAGAGTTAGCTACAGCGACCTGTTTACTTTCGAGGATCTTAGAAACGTCAACTACTGCGATGACGTTATGCAGATATGTAGGAGCCATGCCAGGGATCATATCTGGATGGACGCCCATCTCAAGCCGAGCAAGGTCAAGAGCAAATTCGAGTACAACCCTCACTATCTTGCAATCCTGCTTAGGGTCGCTGACATCCTTGATTTTGATGGTCGCCGGACGCCACTTTTTCTTTACAACATTATTAGGCCCCATGGCGCAAGTGATAGGGAATGGACACAGCACTTTATCGTAAATAACCTTGACAAGGTGAAACTAGATCGAGAGTCCAGCCTCAAAAAAGTCGTGATTCACGGAGAATGTTCTGATGTTAATCTGCATAGAAAATTTTTAACTTATGTCGATTATATCAACAATGAGCTGGAATACGCCCTTGAGACAACTTCCAATATGCCTCAAAAATATCGCCTCTTCCTGAAGACTCGCGTGGAACTTAATGTTGAAAGTATTGGCTACACTGTTTCAAATTACAGGCTAAATATTGACTTTCGATCAATCAGCAACCTCTTGATGGGCGAAAAAATATATGGAGAACGTTCACTAGGAATAAGAGAATTGATCCAAAACAGCATCGACGCCTGCAAAGTCAGGAAAGAAAGGGAGGAATTGGATCAAGTGTTTGGCGATGATCCTTACCTCCCAGCAATTAAGATTCTGATTAACGAAGAAGAAACCATTGTTACTATTCGTGACAATGGCTGTGGAATGGATGAAGAAATCATCAAGAAGTACTTCTTGAATATAGGAAGGTCATATTACACTTCCGACGATTATATTTTAAGGCGTCACAAATATAAACCAATTGGTAATTATGGAATCGGTTTTCTTTCATGTTTTATGTTATCTGAGAAAGTTGTAGTTAGGACAAGCAAGAAACACGATAAATATCGATTTGACATTAATCTTGAAAAAGGAAGTGAGTACATATCCTTTACTCGTGTTGATGATTATGCCTTCTCTGGCACAGAAGTTGAACTTGATTTTTTTAGTTTCAATAAAGTTTTGGAAGAGGACAAAACGACACTCGAAAAATTTATAAAAAATTATTTTATCAACGAAAATATTAAGATTTCTGTAGTTAATGCTAAACATAAGACAGATAAAGAAATTTCTAACAGGCTTAACAGCCTTTCTGTTGATGGTAGCAATGAGCATTTTCTTGATCTCTCGGACTACCTTAAGGAGTGCAATGCATTTGCTGTCGTGAAGCATAAAAATACGTTCATTCGTGAGCTGGCCGATATTCCCCACGTAAAAGAAGTAGTCTACTATATCGATGGTAATTTGCAGTTTAATACAGACCAGCCCCTATCAGCATTTCTTGATGGTGAGGAATTTATGTGTCTTAATATTCCTGTTTATGAAATCAGCATGAAGCATGACTTTGACACTGCTTTTAGACTTCTAGACGACATTGACGATGTAATAGAAAAAATTGAGCCAGACTTCTGGTATTCACTGATTGTAAAGAAAGAGATGCAGGAAATGCTCAGTGACAACATACTTTATGAACAGAGTGATAAAATGATATTTGATGAATTAGAAGAAGATCAATTTCTCTATTATGTTAATAATGAAAATTATTTTATTCCTAAAGTATTCGCAATGGATGAAAGTATTTTCGGGAATGAGAGCAAGACTCTTTTCGTATCGGTTACCGAAGACAATAGCTACTTGGGTTACATCCATCTTAGGCAGTCGGCCCGTACATTTAGATTTTTTCTTCGAGACATTCTGATCAAGAACCACCAATACAAGACGAAACTTTTCCCAAACTGTTTTGATGTTACAAAAATCAATTTGAACATAATGAATCAAGCATTGATTCCAGAGGTATCTAGGAACAAATTTGATGATAAAACTACGGATATCATTAATTATTCAGTCACCAAAGCCTTGCTTAGAGCATCAACAAAATGTGGCAATTTAAATGACGATGAAAGAATTCTCTTGGAAGAATTTATTGCACAGAAATACAAAAATACAACAATTTTAGCTGAATAAAACCGGCTAACTAGGCGGCAGCACTTTCTCCCAAATGTTCACGGCCTAGTGGGCATTTTTTTCGGCCAAACTGATCCTGATCGTTAAAAGTCCTCATTTCTCTGAATATGTTTGCCGAAGATAAAGCTTTTATCGGGTGATTTGAATCTGAGCATTTTTATTATGTATTCGAAAAATTAAAACACGAGGAGCCTATGACTAATCAATATGGCGAGGTAATGGATCTGACGAAAATTGCCACCACTTTCCCACAGCTTGGAGATAAGTGTATTCGCCGTGATAATATGTCAATGACCCTTGTAGACATGCTTCAAGCAGAAGCAGAAGTGGTTATAGTTGAAGGCCCAGATGGTATTGGCAAGACAACCTTGCTTGCCCAATTTGTTCAGGAGCACAACCAGCATGCATTTGGTTTATTTGTGCGCTCATCAAGTCGTTGGGCTTACGATTCGGCAATGGTTACGCGTGATTTGTCAGATATGATCGGTTGGGTTCTCGACAAAGAAAAATTCCGCAATATTAACACCGAGTCTGATCCAATCCAGTTACTAAGATCACGGATTTATAAACTTCAACAACATGCCAACAAGGAACAAAAAACATATTACTTCGTCGTGGATGGATTGAACGAGATTCCTGAAGAGGATAGCCATGAGAGGAAAATGATTCTTGACCTCTTGCCGTTCGGCCTCCCACGGTTTCGGTTCATCCTTTCTGGAAGTCTTGACTGTTTAAAAAAGCGTGCTCAAAAAATTGGCGGAATTAAATCGTTCAGGGTAACGGGATTCACTTTTGATGAAACGTCCCAGTTCCTGGGCGATATTGTTGCGGACAGAACTGCCATAGAAACAATTCATAAGATTAGCAAACATGTACCAGGTAACCTTGCGAGCGTACGTCGATTGCTGCAATCAGGTACAAATGTTTACAGGTTACTTCAAGAGTTACCAGAAAAATTACCTGATTTATTCGAATTAGAGTGGAGAGCGGTAGACAAGAATGATGCATTATTGCGGCAAGCTCTTTCTATACTTACGATTGACCACCGTAGTCATTCGGTAAAGACTCTTTCTCAACTCTGCAAAACGGAGCCTGACATACTTTCTGAAAAATTTTCCGGTTGTGGTTTTCTTGAGGTAAAAAAAGATGAACAGAGGATTGAGTTCGTTTGCGACACCTTTAAACACTTTGCCACAAAACACTTGTCAGCACTACGGAGTAGCACTTTAGAAATTATTATCTCTGACTTATTAATAAACCCAAACAGCGCTGATTCGTTAACTCATCTACCTGATTTTTTTAATAAAGCTGGACGATACAACGACATACTTACCTATCTAACCCCCGAACACATTGGCCGCCTAATTGATTGTGGCGATTCATGGGTACCCTTGCACCAGAAAGCTGATCTTGGAGTAGAAACTGCGTTACGTTTGGAACGCGATAGTGACTTGCTTAGGTTTGGACTTCAGCGAGCCATGATTACTAGCATGGAAAGCGCTGAGCCATGGCGTTCCGAGATTGAGGCATATATTGCACTCGACGATTTGACGACACCTTTTGCATTGGTTCAACGAATGGTTACAAAGGAGGATCGCCTTCATTTACTAGCTGTTATAGCTCGAGTGAAGAAGACTAGATCCTTGCCTATCGAGGTGGAATTGAGTGACCAGATTCGTCAGCTTTATAAAACTCTTGACCACAGCAGTCTGGGTGAACGTGGAATAGAGATTGCGTCTGATCTTCTTTGCACCCATCCTGAATTGGCCATTGAGCTCGTCCAGGAGTGCGCAGACAAGGACAGTACAGATGACAGGCTTGATCTTGCTTTGGCTCAACTGTCATTTAAAGCATTAACAGGTGGAAATGACGGGATGGAGACAACCCGGCAAACTTTACGCGACAAGGTGAAAAATCCAAAAATTCAAGAGTTTATAGACAGAATGGGTCTCTTCTTTGGTGAATTTAGCGCTGATGGAGTTATAGCTGAGGTTGAAAAATGGGAAAAGGCTTCTGATCAAATTTTTGCGTTAAGGGCATGGGCAGTAACCAATGCCAAAAGGAAAGACGCTGCGGCCGTTACCGAATTTGGATTGGCTACTATTCTCAAAGCTACTACATTCACAGCAAGCGCTAAGGTTTATTTAGAATTGGCCTTTCCTTTGATTTACATTCCCAATCTTGAACAGGTCAAAAAAATCGTAAATCGATTAGACGGGTTAAGAGGACCAATTGAATCTACTGGACCAACCGTTGAATATGTCAAACTTCAAGCGAAAATGGCTGAGGCTGAGGCTCGATATGATATCCAAGCATCGTTTAACAGGTTGCAAGATTTATTTTTCTACACAGAAACATTAACAGAAACTAGCACAAAACTCTCATCTCTAGCAGTCATCGCAAGTGTTCTTAAAAAAATTGATCATGATAACAAATTTGATGACATAGGACCAATTCATGAACTGGTGATTGAAGGACTCAAAATTGTTGTTGATGACATACTCACCAAGACGGCTAGTCATTATGACGCCGTTTACCCTGCAATTAGAGCGTTAGCACAAAGCGACACAAGGATTGCTTTGGAAGTTGTGTTAAAGCTGAATACGTCAGAAAGACGTGAGATGGGATTGGTTAAATTTGTGGAGGCTATAGCGACTGAACCTCCATCTGAAGCGACATTTTCAGCCATTGAAGAGGCCTATGAAAATCTCGAATCAGTTACAATGAAGGCGAAGGCTGTAGGTTTAGCTCTCAAAGGGTTGTTAAGTAAAAAAGAACAATTAGAACAGTTTACAAAGAGGATTGTCCCAATGCATCACTGGATAGATGCTATTCCAGATGCTGATAACAAGTGTCATGCGCTTTGCATGATTTTAGAAATTCTTCTTTTTCATAAAAACTCTATTGCATCCTCTCTGGTCATCTCACTACAGAGAATGTTAGTGGAGACGTGGAATACAATTGACCTAGAATGGATTAAAATAGATATAGGTTTTAAGATCGTTTCAATTTTGGCTAAATGTTCTCCAGAATTTAGCCAAGATTTCTTGGACAAAACCATAAGAGCACGAGATGAGATTATTTTAGATAATCAAGATATAGCGTTAAGCTATATCAGTTGTGTCCGCCTGACTATTCGATGCTTTAGTGGGATGATTAGACGAAAAGTTTTCATTAAAGATGATTTAGAAACTCTACAAGGACTAATTGATAAAATCCCATCGTTAGGTGCTCGCATCACTGTTTGGGGAGAGTTGGCTCTTAAATTTTTTATTGCACAAGATTTAACAAATTGCAAAAAAATCGTATCCGAAAAAATCCGTCCTTTTTTAGAGGATGATACAATTAAAGACATGGAAGCCAAATGGCAGGTCACAGCAGAGGTTGCCCCCGCTTTGTATTGCGCTCATAGTGCTTCTGCCAAGATATTAATAGGTTCTCTACCTCAGCCTTACCGGGACAATTCTTACAGTGATGTCTGTACTTTTTTGATTTCAAAACAATTGCCTATGGAAAGTTACGATCCTGAAAGCAAACGCACTGAAAAGCTCAATTATGAGGATGTATTGGATGTTTTCGGGGTATTGGAATGTTTAGATCGAGAACCAGATATTCAGGGAAATGTGAGCTTACTTGTAGATAACATTCAAAAGCGATTCAAAATAGAATTCAATAAAAGTCAAATTGCTGACGTGTTACAGAGGCTACGAATCATCATCAATATTAAATTTGCCAATCTTGATTACATTAAACATGAAGGGTACAAAATTCTAACCGAGGCTCATGTCGCGCGTTTGGATCGCAGTGGAAATGTTATTTGGGATGGCCTGATACAGAGAGCGAAAGCTATCTCCAATTTGGCAGATAAAGCCTTTGTGTTGATTGGTATCGCTGCAGAGATTCCAAAGAAAGAACATGCTAAAGCCTTATCCTTATTGAAGGAAGCGAAACTTCTCATCCCAAAAATCTCTTTTTTCGAAGACCGCATTAGCCGATATGAAAACTTGGCTAAAGTGAGTGCTGATATTGACAGAGTACTGAGCAAAGAAAGCTTACGACAAGCTTGGCAAGAAACAATCCCAATGGAGTTGCCCAACGTCCGACGGCGTATTATTGATTTTGCTCATCGCTTAGACCCCGAATTTGCGGGAAGCTTAGCTGCAGAATCTGATGATGATCCTGGGCGAGAATTTGCAAGATCACTGGTGAAACGACGGATTGAATCGCTGAAAATCCGTGAGAGGCTTGCTGGTGGCCAAGAAAATCCCCTGAAAACGACTCATGATCACAAACAGCAGGTGGAGGTTGCGCAAATGATGTTAACCAGCCTCAATTCGAACCGAATAAGCACGTCTAGCATTGCCTACACACGGCCGTTCATTAAACAGGCGAGCCAAATGAATTTGCAGGACGCCTATGTAATGCTCAGCTGGATAATTGAGAATGCTGTGCTCAGGCACTCGAATACCGACCAGGCAAATATATTACTCCGTGGTCTCTATCAGGCCGCCTGTCTTTCGGCTGAACTTGCTTTTAAAATTGCTCAACGTATTCGATCAGCTACTGATATCGGAGTATCTGAAGCGAGGCGTACGGAGTCATCTAGCGACACCTTGATACATCCTGGGGAACGGGAAAAAGCTTTATCAATTATTAAGGAATGGGCCTCCACTGCGACTGGTTTCATTAAAATTACGGACCCCTATTTCGGACTGGATGAACTAGATTTTGTCAATCTGATTCGTGGCGTAAACCCAAGCATTCCCATATTCATTCTAACCAGTCGTAAACACCAAAAGAAAACACAGCAGCCTTGGGATGACGCTTATCAGAGCCATTGGAGAATGAAAGTTTCAGATAGTGAAGCAGGTGAAGTAACCATGACTGTAGTTGGCAAGTTATCGAATGACGAACATCCGATCCATGATCGATGGTGGCTGACTGAGAAAAATGGCTTAAGATTCGGCACATCTGCTAATTCTTTGGGAACGGTGAAATTGTCAGAATTATCACAACTTGACGAATTAGATACGGTTGCTAAATTAACAGAGCTTGATCGTTATCTCTCGGGAATAAATATGTTGGGCTCAGAGAGGTTCAGGTACTTGACGTTCAAGCTTTGATCATTTTTTTAATACTTCTTGCTACTTCAAAAAGATAATTCCCTGAAAATCGAAACCAATCTCGTTTTCAAGAAGTCAGTATATCTATGGCCAAAAAACTCAGTTAATATCAACCGTGATGACGACCGACACGGTCTCGATATAAACGCAGCCGTTCTGGGCCGCTCAGGTCTGGATCGTTCGGATTTTACATTGCTCTGCTCTTCCCCAGAAGCAGCCAAGCCATTCATCGCCTCCTCCGGTGCGGTCCTTACCGATCACCAAACCTTGCATCAGGATTTCAATGCGACAAAAGGGAACGGATTTACAAAAAGAAGTCAACATACCTCTGAAAAGTCTTGACCGGTCGGGAAAAAAACACTGCTTCTTAAACCACGATTACCCTGTCGCTTTTTGTCTTTGTGTTTCGACTTTGTCATTTTCATGAATCTAAACTGGCGATTGATTTTAATGTGTTGAAATTGCTAAAATATTTAACATGCTTCACAGTTGAATATCTGACATAAAATTTGGCCTAATCATACTGTTATGTTTAAAAATTGAGCACCAAAATGGACCACAATAAAACGAAATCAAAATTGACACCCTATTCCAAAGCAAAAGATGATGAAAAGGTTTCTCGTAATTGGAAAAAAGCGCGAGGATTATATGAACGTGGAGAGTATTCGGTCGCAATAATACGATGCGGCACTTGTGTTGAGTTGGCTGTAAATTTCGCAATCCGACAAGAACTCGTGATTAAACGTGCTCTGCCGTTACCCTTTGTAGATAAGCTGTTAATGAGTGCTAATGGATTAAGAAATAAATACCAAAATATTTTTCTCCCAATAATTGCTGAGCACGAAGAATATTTATCGCTTAAAAAGTTGTGGAAAGAGCAGATAGATAAAATAAACATTGAACGAAATGCTATTGTCCATAGCGGAGAATTTCGCTCAGAAAAGGTTGCTCAGCCAGTTTTGAAACACACTTTAGTTGCATTAAAAAGAATCATGGACTTATACGAACACGAAGCTAAACTGATCGAGATCAAAACATAACCAGTCAATAAACTTGACCGGAAATAGCCGCGTTCTAAAAGATGGGCAATATCCCGGCCGGCAGGTTATTTCACCGTTCTGCAAATTCAATAATCACCAACTGTTAAGAAAGAAAAATGAGATTTGATGACTATGATATTCCAACATTAAAATCTTGGGAGAAATTCCAAAAAATGGTTTGCGAATTGTTCCGAGAGATTTGGCAAGATCCTCATGCTCAAGAGTATGGGCGTGTGGGGCAGAAGCAAGGTGGTATAGATATTGTTGGTCAGAGAAAGGGTTCATCAAAATATGAAGCAGTACAGGCAACAATAGAAACACCATTAACGGAAGTCAAAATTAAACGGGATTATGATTCATCAAAGGAACTTTGTTTTGACCTAGACACTTTCATCATTGCTTCTTCAAACAAACGTGATGCTGCTCTTCAGAATTATGCAATAAAAATTTCAAATGATGGTTCATACCCTTGTAAGATTTGGTTCTGGGAAGATCTTGTCGAAAAAATAGCTGACTATAGCCATATACAAAAGAAATATTATCCTCAATACTTCGTCAAATCAGTAGGAAACTTATCAGGAAGATTAGTCGAAATTAATGACGATACTACCCGATGGGTTCTTTTCATAGCCAAGCTCCCAAAGGGGCATCCTCACTATGGTAGTGTTTTGTTAGTCTCTGATTTACTGCATTATAAATGCCAGACCTATAGGTTGGGAGACCACTGGAGTCGCTTTGTCCTAGGTGATATTGAAGAATCAAGTTACGGAAAATGCATTGGCGGTAATCTATACGGTGCATTCTTGATTTCAAACTGGCTCAATAGCTTTGGCTCAAATAGCGAACTGTTCGGTATTGAAGAAAATTCTTATCATTATTACGAACTTAGCGCAGAACAAAAGCAAGAACTACATAGAATAATAACTGATAAATGATGCAGAACAACCGGCTTCACGCGGAACCCGCAAAGAGCGCGGGTCCGGTGAGCCGGACGTTAAAGGTCAATATAATACTGGCATCAAGAGATGAATAATAAGCAAATGAACAGCTTCTTAATAGATACAATGAAAAGTCCTTGTCTCGAGGGAATAACTACAGATTTCAGCGAAATAATTCTTGATCAATTAACAGGAGCAAATGGTGCGGTTAAGGATATCCCAATAATAGGTTCAATTGTAAAAATAATTAAATTAGGGTTGACAGTAAAAGATGTAATTTTTTTGAAAAAGCTTGGTAAATTTTTATGGCATTTAAAAGATATCCCTACTGTTAAAAGAATAGAGTTGATTGAAAAGCTTGAAAAAGATTCGAAAAGCAAAGCCAATTATGGTGAAAAAATCATACTATTATTAGAAAGAGCTGATGATTTCGAAAAACCTAAATTTATGGCTAATGCTTTTAAAGCGTATCTAAACGGAAAAATATCATATTCTCAGCTTCAAAAAATAAACTTTGCAATCGACCATCTCTATATTGGTGACATTGAAGAATTTGAGTCGTTTTATCACAATCCAAAGCATCCTATGGATGATAGCACGCATCAAAACTTAGCCTTATGTGGTTTGGCTTATTTACTCCAATTGATGGATGGAGGAACAAACCTCAAGATAAATGAATTTGGGAATTTATTTGCAAAAAACGTTTTAGAATGCAAATAGAAAATTTCTAATCGGGCAAGGGCGGGTTTTTTTTTCTGCCGCCCTCCCCACCACACCACTTGGCATGTGGGTCCGCACAGGCGGTTCCCAAAGAGCATCGGACCGTAGCCGGATGAAGTATATCTGCAGATCTTTGAAAGCAAGAAGGTGGCGACTGCAAAATATTCCTGAAAGCAAGATCTTCCTTACGCAGCGCCCATCGTTTCGCTCCCCCTGTCGGGTTCATCACTTGATGGAGCACATAAGATCCTGCTTTCCCCTCTGAGCTCTGCCCTTCAGCGGGGTGAGGCCTCCCGGCTTTTTGTCTATTCGCCGGGCTCGTTTCCTAGC
>Ga0074197_1001406_pt1 | contig 20667 bp, 22 predicted proteins | sample EPASupsiteSAE305_FD_64526 | JGI IMG/M metagenome (GOLD analysis project Ga0074197, IMG submission 64526) | Bioremediated contaminated groundwater microbial communities from EPA Superfund site, New Mexico - SAE3-05 reassembly with SPADES | ecosystem: Environmental > Aquatic > Deep subsurface >...
ACCTGAAAAACTCACTTTTGAACCGTGAGTCAAGTGTCCGCCGTGGCTGAGATCCATACCGAGAAGTTTGTCTCCCGCTTGAAGCAATGCCGCATAGACCGCACCGTTTGCCGATGAACCTGAGTGGGGCTGAACATTGGCAAATTTACAACCGAAGAGTTCACACGCACGATCAATCGCCAGTTGCTCAACACCGTCTGCATATTCACATCCGCCGTAGTAACGTTTTGCGGGATACCCTTCAGCGTATTTGTTCGTGAATACCGATCCCATCGCTTCCATGACGGCAGGAAGGGTAAAGTTTTCAGATGCGATCATCTCTAAATGATCGGTTTGACGTTCGAGCTCTTGCTCACATAGGGTATAAATTTCGTTATCGAATTCTTTGAGGAAACTCATTCTTCTTCTCCATTGTGGTTTTGGTTGGTTTGGTGTGGTTTCATTGCCGGGAAAAGTAATACATCCCGGATTGAGTGTTGGTTGGTCAGCATCATAACAAGACGATCAATCCCGATCCCTTGTCCTGCAGTAGGAGCCATACCGTAGCTGAGGGCGATCACGAAATCTTCGTCCATCTCATGGGCTTCATCATCCCCTGAGTCTTTAGCGGCCATTTGTCCTTCAAAACGTTCCAACTGATCGACCGGATCGTTCAGCTCACTGAATGCATTGGCAATCTCACGTCCCGCGATGAACAGCTCGAAACGATCCGTTAGTTCAGGGCGCTCATCATTGCGGCGAGCAAGCGGTGAAATCTCCACGGGATAGTGGGTGATAAAGGTCGGATTGATCAGTTTGGCTTCAACGAACTCATCGAACAGTTCCCCTTGGAGTTGACCAAGATTCATACCCGCATTGGCTTCGAGGTTTTTGGATTTCAAAAATGCCAAAATAGCTTCTTTATCGTTGACAATCTCTTCTGGAACTCCGCCGATGAGAGTGAGACTTTTGACGAGTTCGATTTCACTAAACTGATCAAAATCGACTTCCAAATCGCCATAGGGAAGACGTTTAGGGAGGTCAAGATGATCAAACAGATATTCAAAATACTCTTTGGTAATAACTATCAAATCTTTATAGGTTTTAAATGCCCAATAAAACTCGATGGAAGTGAATTCAGGGTTATGGGTCGCATCCATCCCCTCATTTCGGAAATTACGGTTGATCTCAAATACCGCTTCAAATCCCCCAACGATCAGACGTTTTAGATAAAGCTCTGGTGCAATCCGTAAATAGCGATCAATCCCGAGGGCATTGTGATGGGTAACAAAAGGTTTTGCATTGGCACCGCCTGCGATAGGGTGCATCATCGGTGTTTCGACCTCTAAGAACCCCTTGTCTTCAAAAAATCGGCGAGTTAAACTGATTACTTTAGAGCGGATATGAAACGTTTTACGTACTTCCGAATTCATAATAAGATCAAGATAGCGTTGACGGTATCGCATCTCTTTGTCTTGAATCCCATGAAATTTCTCAGGGAGCGGAGAGATCGCTTTGGTAAGGATGGTAAGTTTATCGGCATGAAGTGAGAGTTCACCTTGCTGTGTTACAAACGGATACCCGCTTACCTCGATGATGTCACCCACTTCGATCAATTTTTTAAAGACATCATTGTAAAAATTTTCAGGCAAATTATCACGGGCAACATAGATTTGGAGCATGCCGCTTTCGTCTTCGATTTTGAGAAAGCTTGCTTTCCCCATGAGTCGATAAAGTTTGATCCGTCCTGCTACCGTGTAATGGCGATGTTCATCCCGTTTTTCTTCGATTTGAAACAAATCGGAGTTAACATTGTGAAATTTATCGATGGTTGTATTACGGCATGAATTATTTGCATAAGGATCAATACCGATTGCTCTCAGTGCATCAGCTTTTTCGATTCGTTGTTGTACGTATTGATTTTCAAATACCAATGGGTTTCCTTTCTTAAAGTATGTTATTTTTTAGGGTTTGTTTGACAGTTATTGCAAATTCCGTAAATCTGCATTGAGTGCTCTTGCATTACAAAACCCAGTGCTTCGGTAATTTGCTTTTGACGTTGTTCGATCTCTTCATCCACAAATTCGGTAATGGCTCCGCATTTAGTACAAATAACATGGTCATGGTGATCTTTCGCCCCTAACTCATATTTTTTTCCCTGCGCACCGAAAGAGAGTGACGTTACCATATCCGATTCTTCGAGAAGAGATAACGTTCGATAAACGGTAGCAATACCGGTGTTGAGATCAGGATGCTTTTGTTGGATCAGATGGTGAAGACCCTCAGGTGTCAGGTGCTCATCGGAGTTGTAAAGCATCTCTAAAATCACTTCGCGTTGAATGGTGAACTTTAACCCATTGGCTTTTAAGAGCTGTTTGAAATCCGTTAACAGTTTGTTGTATTCAATCGTACGTTCGGTAAAATCAGTATATGGACTCATAAATTATTTCCCCTTTTTAGAATCGGAAGTCGATGGATCTTTTTCAACGTCTGAACTATTGCTATCACTTTCGTTATCATCACCCATGAGTGAAGTGACATCTTCGGTTTCGATATGCAAAATAAAATCTCCGGTTGCAAACATCGGCTCATAGAAAAAACTGTCGGCCATTTTTTCTCCAAAATTTTCTCGAATCGCAGTGACGCTAAAAAGAGCATAAACAATGATGGAAAGGATGAAGAAAAACTTGCTGCTTCCGATAACAAAGCCCAAAATACGATCAAGCGGACCCAAACCGCTGAGAGTACTGAGTTTTTTAAATCCTGCTCCTAATGCGACCATTAAGAGCCAAAAGATACCCAACGCAAAAATAAAACCGACTAAATTAACAGCGGTGGCTGTTTCAAAATGAAAGAGCGTATCACTTAAGATTTTTCCGATTAATCCGCCAAGATGAGAAGCGACAAAAACACCCCCCACTATACCTGCCAAACCGAAAACTTCTTTGGAAAAACCGTTTAAAAGCCCTTTCAGCCCTAAAAGTAAAACGATTGATCCCACCGCAACGTCAAAATAATTCAAATCCATTAAAGCTCCATTTCCAAGCGGTCTTTACCGTTATTTTTCGCCCGATAGAGGGCTTTATCTGAACGATCAATAATCGCATCGATTGAGTCAGCTGTGATCACTTTTGTCAAACCGATACTGAGTGTAACCGGTATTTGTTGATTCTGAAACAGCGGTTTGTTATTGCGACAGAGGCTAAGAAGCCGCTCAGCGACCAGTTTTGCACCTTCCAAATCGGTACGGTTGAGGACAATAATAAATTCTTCTCCTCCAAAGCGGTATACTCGATCACCATCGCGAAGGGCTTTTTTAAAGAGTTTGGCGATAAAAATCAGAACCTTGTCTCCGGCGACATGACCGAAGCGGTCATTGATCTGCTTAAAGTTATCCAAATCAATCATCAAGACAAAAATTTCAAAATCAAGGATTCCTTTTTCAAGGATAACTTTTAGATGTTCTTGAAGTGCATAACGGTTGTAGACTTTTGTGAGGGGATCAAGAGATGTTTTTAGTTCTAATGTTTTTACTTGTTCCAAAAGACCGTGTATAACTTCGTTAGCACGGGATACTTCGTCACTGAGATGATTTTGTATATCGCTGAACTTTTCACTGATTTTTCCGAAATCGATGAGGGTTGACCCCGCCGTTTCATTCAGTAATTCAGCTTGCCTCTCACTAATTTCTTCGATTTTTTCATTGGTGCGCGAATACGATTCGATACTTTTTTGTGCGATCTCTTTGTACTCTTCGCTTGTCGTGTTACGATAGGCTAAAAGATCAAATTCACCCGATGCATAAGCATCCAGAACTTCATGGGTTGCGGTAGCGATGAGTTCGGCAAATTCTGCCGGATCTATCGTTGCTTGCCGGTTGCTAAGTGACTCTAATTGGACAGAGAGCTCTTTGCAAAAATAGATTAGTAAAGGGTTAACTTGGTTGGTATCCACCATATTACCTTGCATTGCATGTATTTTGAGATGTTTGAAAAACTCTTTCCAAATCGTTGAAAAAGGGTGAAATAGAACTCTCTAAATGTAATGCCATTATACTTTTTCAAACATAAATCTAACTTTTGCTTCACCCAATCAGTCCTCTTTTAGGATAAAAGGATAAAATTCGTCCATTAACAATATGGTGCGAGAGCACGCAGGAGATGATATGAGCACATGGAGCCGATCAAGCTGGAGAGAAAAACCGATTAAGCAGCAGCCTACTTATCCCGATCAAGGGATTTTGGAAGAGGTTGAATCAAAGCTTCGTAATTATCCTCCACTTGTTTTTGCGGGCGAAGCACGTACACTCAAGAAAAATTTAGCGGATGTATGTGAAGGGAAAGCCTTTTTGCTCCAAGGGGGAGATTGCGCCGAGAGTTTTTCAGAATTCCATGCCCACAATATTCGTGATACGTTCAAAGTTATGATGCAAATGGCGGTAGTAATGACCTTTGCCGGAGGTGCTCCGGTGGTTAAAGTGGGGCGCTTAGGAGGACAGTTTGCCAAACCTCGCTCTTCGGATACCGAAACGATAGAGGGTATTACTCTTCCGAGTTATCGTGGAGATATTATCAACGGTGTTGATTTCAATGCACAAGCGCGTATTCCTGACCCTCAGCGTATGGTTCAAGCCTATAACCAATCTGCGGCTACTTTGAATCTTCTTCGCGCATTTGCTTCGGGCGGTTTAGCTGATTTGCACCAAGTTCATGCATGGAATTTAGGGTTTGTCGGACAAAATGAGATGACCAAAAAATACGATGAACTTTCCCGTCAAATCGATGATTCACTTCGCTTTATGGCGGCTTGCGGGATCACCTCCGACAACTACCGTACGTTACGTGAAACCGATTTTTATACTTCGCATGAAGCATTGTTACTGAGCTATGAAGAGGCATTTACGCGTCAAGATTCATTGACCGGTGAATGGTACGATGTATCCTCACATATGCTTTGGATCGGCGATCGCACCCGTCAGCTGGACGGAGCACATGTCGAATTTATGCGCGGTATCAATAATCCTATCGGTGTCAAAGCGGGGCCGTCGATGGACCCGGAAGATTTGATCCGATTATGTGATATCCTCAATCCGAACAATGAAGCAGGACGCTTGAATGTCATCGTCCGTATGGGTGCGGATAAAGTAGGCGATGGAATGCCTGCCTTGATCCGTGCGATCGAGAGAGAAGGTAAAAAAGTATTGTGGAGTTGTGATCCGATGCACGGTAATACAATCACAAGCAATGGCTATAAAACTCGTCCGGTCGATTCGATTCTAACTGAGATGAAACAGTTCTTTCAAGTCCATAAAGCTGAGGGGACATACGCAGGCGGTGTGCATTTGGAGATGACGGGGAAAAACGTCACAGAGTGTCTCGGAGGTTCATTTGAAATTACTTCAGAAAATCTCAAAAGCCGTTACCACACCCATTGTGATCCGCGTCTTAATGCAGACCAATCGTTAGAATTGGCTTTCTTGATCGCTGATACGCTCAAAGAAGCGCATCGTTAACCTCACCGTTCGCCCTGAGCTTCGTCGAAGGGTGTTCATGGTTCGACCAGCTCACCACGAACGGATGAGAATACGCTCGTTCTTTTTTACTTCTTCTGACACTCAGGGCATGTTCCCGAAATAACAATCGATACTTCATCTGCTGCATAGTGACTCAAATCCATCGATTTTTGAAGTAAAGAGGCCGGGTCAAAAGGTATGTCTTTTAATTCACCGCAGCATTTGCACATGACATGCGCATGAGCTTCTTTCTCAATTTCATATTTGGTTTTTTGCCCCGGAATTTTTACTTCACGAATCAGGCTGACATCCATCATCGTATGGACATTTTTATACAGGGTTGCTAATGATATTGAGGCAAATTTTTTGCGAATCGCTTGATATAAATCATCTATACTGATATGCCCTGAATGGTGCATAAGTTCAATAATTGCCATCCGTTGCGGTGTAGCTTTGAGCTGATGATGTTTGAGTAAATGTTCATGTTTCATAATTCATGATTATAAACGATTATAGGTTCGATGTTCCATAAAAAAGAGGAGAAGAGCAGAGTGTTGAAATAAACTTTAAGAATTCCCCTCCATTGAGGGGAAATTTTAGAGGGATTCGATGACTCTCAGTAACTCATCGGGCTTATTGGAGTATTGCAACGCGATCTCTTTAGTGATCAGCTTTTTACGCAAAAATTCGACAATCTCTTGTGTTTGTGTTGTCATGCTTGTACCGGTTTGGTTGAGCTGCATTTGTGAATAGAGTTGATGTACTTTGTCCTCACGAATAAGATTCGAAATTGCAGGGTTGGTAATCATCAGTTCTTGCGCCGCAATACGACCGCCTCCGATTTTTGGGAGAAGCGCTTGAGAGATAACGGCGATCAATGAGGTTGAGAGCTGTGCTCGAACCTGCGGCTGCTCGTCTCCGCTGAAAACGTCGATAATACGGTTGATGGTTTGAGGTGCGGAGTTGGTATGGAGTGTTCCAAAAACCAGGTGACCGGTTTCTGCTGCGGTTAGTGCGGCAGTGATTGTCTCTTTATCCCGCATCTCCCCGATCAGGATAACGTCAGGGTCTTCACGAAGGGCATATTTAAGTGCGGCCGAGAAGCTTTTGGTATCGGTACCGATATTACGGTGAGAGAACAGCGATTTTTTATTGGTATGGACAAACTCAACGGGATCTTCAACGGTAATAATATGACGGGCTTCATTGAGATTGATCTCATTGAGCATTGCCGCCAATGTGGTTGATTTACCGCTTCCGGTTGGTCCCGTTACGAGGATAAGCCCTTTTTCCCGTTTAATAAGCTCTTTAAATATTTTTTTTGCGTTCAAATCATCGAGTGAGGGGATAGTAACGGGGATAATACGAAAGGCGCATGCGATATCATCCATCGTTTTGTAGTAGTTGGCACGAAAGCGGCCGACATCAGGGATAACGATTGAAAAGTCAAGCTCATTAGCCTCTTCAAACGCTTTTTTTTGCTTTTCTGTGAGGAGGGAATAGCCCATCTCTTCAATATCACGGCCATCTAAAACGGGTAAATTAAGGGCAACGAGCCGCCCATCGATACGAATTTGGGGTTCAGAACGGCTAACGAGGTGAAGATCTGATGCTTTATACGCAACGACACTCTTGAGGAGTTTATAAATATCCAATGCTGCATTCATGAGAGTAATATTCCTTCGTATTGAGATGGATCAAAGCCGACGATGAGTTTATCTTTAAATTCAATAACCGGACGTTTTATGAGGAGATTGTGGTTGCTCATCCACTCTATTTTTCCGCTGTCATCCAAATTATACTCTTTTAGACCCAAGGTTCGATAGGTGGTCCCTTTGGTATTTAAAAGGGTAGAAATCGGAGCTTGAGCAGACCATGACTCAATTTTTTCATGAGAAACGGGAGTAGTTTTAAAATCGTGAAAGGTATAAGCGATGGCGTGAGTATCCAAAAACTTAAGCGCTTTTTGGACACTTCCGCAACTTTTAATTCCGTAGATATGTGTCATGTTCTACTCAATGATTTTCGGAACGATAAAAAAGTGATCTTGAGAATGAGGTGCATGGGCCAAAATGTCATCATTGATCGCTCCATTTACGTTGCCGATGTCTTCACGAAGCAGGGTTGAACTTTGTGACATTGCAAAGGTTGCTTCTACTCCATCGGTAGGAAGCTCAGAGAGGTTATCGACAAAAGAGACGATTTCACTGAGTTGCGCTATCATCTCCTCACGATGTTCTTGCGGGATTTGTAAGTAAGAGAGTTTTTCTAAACGTTGTAAGAGTTTTTCATCAATTTGCATGGTTAACCTAAGTCGTGATAAATTTATAGAAATAATTGTACCCTAAAAAAAGGTTTACTAAACTTTAACGTAGGGTGAGATATTATTACCCCAATTAATGAGCAGTAATAACAGGAGCCGTTTTGAGTCTAAAAGAGAATATGGATGCCCTCAAAGAGGAGCTGAGTTCTGAAGAGAAGTTTTTTGAAAGCGCTGTACGAACGGAACGTTTTGTTAAACGATACCAAAAGCCTTTAATAGCGGCAGTAGCTGCGTCATTACTGGCTGTGAGCGGTGCTATTGGATATCAAGCGTATAGTAACGCAAAAATTGAAAGTTCAAATGCGGCATTTAACGTTTTACTGACCAACCCGAGTGATGCAACAGCAGAACAAACGCTTAAAAATGACAATCCTGCATTGTACGATGTGTGGAAACTTTCCCGTGGAATTGCCCAAAACGATGTAACGATTCTTGAAGGGCTTAAAAACTCCCAAGCTTTCGGCGTTGCCGATATCGCATCGTATGAAGCTGCTGCTATTAAAAACGATACTGCGGCGCTTGAGCAATATACGAAAAAACAAGGGGCCCTGTATAAAGATCTTGCATTACTGGAAGTTGCTGTTGCATCCATTGAGAAAGGCGACATTGCAGCGGCTCATCAAAAAATTGCGCAGATCAGTGAAGAATCACCTATGTATCAAGTTGCCAGTGCACTATCGCATTATGGAGTAAAATAATGAAATTAACGACATTGATACTATCTTTGGGTGCGCTTGTTTTATTTAGCGGATGTTCACACAAAGAGGTCTATAAGCCTGAAAACGTGAAGGGTGAATGGCGGAATGCCGGACATTTAAGTGCTTCTATTGCTCAATCAACACAATCAGCTGCCTTGTTGGATAACGGCCGTTTGTTGACCAAAGAGGGGGAGAAAAATATTAAAATCCCTGAAAACTACCGTTTAATCAATGCAAATGGCGCATGGGTAATCACCGAAAGTCCTGAGGGAAATCTCGTCCTTTTTCCGGAAGACGGAACCGATGCTAAGGTAACTTTTGAACTCAAACGCGGTGTTGCTGCAGCGAGTATTCAAGACGATAGCGTTGCTATATTGTTCACCAATAATGAAATGGCAATTTATTCGCTTGAGAGCAAAAAACTCCTTTTTAAAGAGTCTTCCAATGCTCCTATCGCTGTTGATGCCCGTGTTGCAAACCCCCATTTCCTGAAAGAATTGGTACTCTTTTTAACCCTTGATGGAAAAATCGTCATTGTTAACTCGGAGACAAAAAAGGTTCTCCGTTCGGTTGTTGTCAGTTCGGATGAATTTTTTAACAATATCACCTACATGAATGTTGTTGATAATAATCTGGTGGCATCGACCGGCACGGCAGTATTGGCGCTTTCGCAAAAAGAGGCGCGTGAAAAATATGAAATCCGAAATATCGCTTATACTGCTGATGGTATTTGGCTGACGACCAAACAAGGTGAAATCATTGCTCTTAGTCCGACATTGCAATTTAAAGCGAAAAAGAAATTTCCGTTTGCTCACTTTGTAGGGATCAGTGTCCAAAATGATCGTGTTTACGCGTTGGAGCAAGAGGGATATATGATTGCCCTGACCAAGAATCTTTTGGCGTATGATGTTTATGATATCGACATGGACAGCGATAACAAAATTTTCCTTGGAGACGGACGTTTTTATTTTGACGACCGCTATATCAATATCAAATAATGTCGAAAGAGCTTGAGGCTTTTATCGAATATATTACGGTTATCAAAGCGCTGAGTCCTCGAACGATTACAGCCTATAGCCATGATTTGAATGAAATCGAGCATACTTCAGAGAAATGTCTCACTGAGCTTGATTCCAACACGGTTTTCCGTGTTCTTGGAACGATTGCGAATAAACGAACGCTTAACCGTAAACTCTCTGCCTTTAACTCTTTTCTCGATTTTTGTCACCGTAACCGCTTTAATTCTGTATCTTCCAAATTTCCCCTCTCCAAAGTTCCGAAAAATCTCCCTAAATACCTTAGTTTTGAAACCATCCAATCCGGCCTAAGATTAGTTGATCGGAGCGAATGGATTGGCCTACGAGATTATGCACTTCTCCTATTTTTATACGCGACGGGAGTTCGTGTCAGTGAATGTTTGATGGTGGAAGAGGGGGATATCGAAGGGGAATGGCTTCGTATTCGTCACGGAAAAGGGGAAAAAGAGCGTTATGTCCCCATAGCTCCAGAGGCATTAAAGGCACTTCGTGTGTATCAAGAATCGTGCCCCTATCGGCGTTCACACCTTTGGCTGAACTACAGAGGAGAGCCTCTCAGTCGAATTTCTGCGTTTAAAATCACCCAAAAATATCTGGGTGTCTCTCCCCATGCATTGCGTCATTCGTATGCAACGGCATTGATACTCGGCGGGGCTGATTTACGCGTTGTCCAAGAGTTACTGGGCCACGCATCACTGTTGACGACACAGATATACACCCATGTACAAAAACAGAATCTTCAAGAGACGGTATTGAAACATCATCCGATGGCACATTGTTAAATGGTAAATTTCATTTTGTCATATTTTTCCCTATTTTTGAGCGACGGGGTAGAATAAAGCAAAATTTTAGGAATTACCGATGAACGAAGTCACAGCCTCCATCGACGAAACCATCAAAAACAAAATCTATACTATTCGTGGATTGCAGGTGATGTTGGATAGTGATTTGGCGGAGCTTTATGATGTTAAGCCTATAAGATTAAGAGAACAAGTAAAAAGAAATAGAGCTAGATTCCCTGATGATTTTATGTTTCAACTAAATGATAATGAAGTTGAGATTATGGTATCGCAAAATGCGATACCTTCAAAACAACATCTTGGCGGTAGTTTGCCTTATGTATTTACTGAGCAAGGGGTAGCAAGCATATCGGGTGTATTAACAAACAAAATTGCTATTGAAATAAATATAAAAATTATGAGAGCTTTTGTAGAGATGCGAAGATTTATCTCAAATAATGCTTTGATTTTTCAAAGACTCGATTCATTGGAGCAAAAACAGTTCAAAACCGATGATAAAGTAGAAGCGATACTTAGTGCTATCGAAGATAAATCTATTAAACCGAAACAGGGCATCTTTTACGATGGGCAAGTTTATGATGCGTATATCTTTGTATCGGATTTAATCAAAAGTGCCGATGAAAGTATTGTGTTGATTGATAATTATGTCGATGATACAGTTCTGACGTTGCTTTCTAAACGAGAGGCAAAAGTTAAAACCACTATTTACACCAAAAATATCACTAAACAGCTTGAACTTGATCTCAAAAAACATAATGCACAATATCCAAATATAGAGCTAAAAAAGTTCGATTCATCCCACGATCGGTTTTTGATAATTGATGCTAAAGAAGTTTATCATATCGGTGCAAGTCTCAAAGATTTGGGCAAAAAGTGGTTTGCATTTTCAAAATTTGATGTGGGTGCGTTTAATATATTAGAAAAGTTAAAAAATTGAAATCTTATTCTTGATCTTCGTCAAGAAACTATTTTCTTGTTAAAGTTATCATCCATTTCAAAAAAGGATATAGTTATGACCTATGCTTCATTTACGGCAGATGTGATCTTCGGCGATACACAGCCTGTTATTACTCCGCTCATCACGAATGAATTTACGAAAGAGATCCGAATCGTTTTCCGAGCAGGGCAATCGATGAAAGCGCATAAAACATCATTTCCGATCACGGTGATGATTGTTTCGGGAGAGATCGATTTTGGAATAGGAGAAGAGAGAATGATTTTCGGCGCAGGGGATGTCATTGCATTGAAACCAAATGTTATACACGACCTTAATGCCATTGAAGATTCGATTGTTCGTCTAAGTCTGCATAAAGGAGACAGTGTCGCACGTGTGAGCGGGGTACTTAAGCTATAATATCAGCATGATATTATGTGACATCGGCAATACCTCGGTTGATTTGTTCATGGATGGTAAACGTACCAAGCTTAGTGTAGCTGATTTTAATCCCGTGACACTTCAAGATGATGTCTATTATGTCAGTGTTAATGCTTCTTTGAATGAACGTATTTGTGATCTCATGAATTGGCATGATCTGCGAGCATTTATCGACTGGGATAAATACTATTCCACGATGGGAATTGATCGGATAATGGTGTGTGAAGCGGTTGATGAGGGGGTTATCGTCGATGCGGGGAGTGCCATAACGGTTGATTTGATGCAAGATGGTCTCTATCAGGGCGGATTTATTGCGTTAGGGCTTCGTGCAGCTCAGGAAGCGTATTCAAGACTCTCTCCTGCATTAAACGTGTCATTTAACTTTGAGGTTGATTTGACTATAATGGCGAAAAATACTCCTGATGCACTCACGGTCGGTTTTTTGGCTCCTTTGATTGAAAAGATTGAGCGTCTTGGAAAACCCATTTTCTTGACCGGAGGAGACGCACATCTGTTGTCTCGTTTTTTACCCGAGGCAGTTGTGAGGGAAGATCTGATCTTCCAGGGGATGAATAAGTTGATAGAAAAAGGTGTTAAATGCTAAGTGTCGCACTCCCAAAAGGGCGAATTGCCGAAGATACGTTGGAAATATTTGAAACGATTTTCGGAAGCAGTTTTAAATTTGATGATCGCAAATTGATCCTTCAGACCGAAAATTTTAAATTTTTGTTGGTACGTAATCAGGATGTTGCAACCTATGTCTATCACCAAGCGGCCGATATCGGTGTCGTAGGTCTCGATACTCTTGAAGAGCAGGGGTTGGATGTAATCCGCCTTTTGGACTTGCAAAAAGGGAAATGCCGTGTTGCGATCGGGATGCGTGCGGGGGAAAAACCGGACTTTACCAAAAGCGAAATAAAAGTCGCGACCAAAATGGTGAACATTACCAAGCGCTATTTTGCCGAACGTGCGGTAGCCGCCGATATTATCAAACTCTACGGTTCCATTGAACTTGCTCCCCTCGTCGGGCTTGCCGATATGATTGTCGATGTCGTCGAAACGGGCAGTACGATGAAACAAAATGGATTGGAAGTGGTTGAAACAATTATGGAATCAACCACCCATCTGATTGCCAATAAAAACAGTTTTTTTGAGAAAAAAAGTGAGATATTAGATATTTACGAAAAAATAAACGCTCTTTTGTACGGAAAATAATTAAGCAATTCACAATTGATTAACAAATACTATTTACAATACTGAAAATTAACAAAGGATATTAAAATGTCAAAGATTATTTTACCTGTTGCTTTATCGGTGCTTTTTTCTACTTCAGCGGTAATGGCGGAGAATTTTTCGACGGTTGAATACGTTAACGTGATACGATCAACGCCTAACTATTCAACGATTCAAGAAGAGGTTCCGAGCCAAAAGTGCTACGACGTACAAGAGCAAGTCAGTTCGGGCGGAACGAACAATGATGTTATCGGTGCTGTTGTCGGAGGTGCTTTAGGAGGTGTTCTAGGACATCAAGTCGGCGGCGGAAAAGGCAAAACGGCGGCAACCGTCGGTGGAGCGGTGCTCGGAACGCTAGCCGGTCAAAACGTAGGGAGCAAGTACAATACCCCTTCTTCAACAACGTATCAAACCGTTCGCAAATGTGAGAATATTACAACTGTAAAAACCCGTCAAGTAGTGGATGGCTATATCAATTACGCCAAATTTAAGGGAAGAGAAATCAGTGTCGAGAGCAATAGCGCATTGAAACAGATTCCGGTTACCGTCACCTACAGCTATTAATTTTGTCTAAGCCTCCTAAAAAGGGCTTAGATTTCCTCTTTATAACCATCTTTTTAAAGTTTTTTCGTTAAAATCAATCATATTATTTTATTATTTTCAGGAGTCTCTATGGCACTCAAAGTGGCAATCAACGGCACAGGAAGAATTGGAATTATCGTCGCTAAGATTATTGCTGAACGCAGTGACATTGAATTAGTAGCATTGAATACGACGGCAAAGCCTGAAATGCTTGAATATCTTTTGAAATTTGACAGTGTACATCGCGGTATCGATGCAAAAGTAATCGATGAAAACACCATAGCAATCGCAGGTAAAAACGTTCGTATGTTCCGTGAACGCGATATCGACAAAGTTGATTTCGGCAGTACGGGAGCTGAAGTGGTTATTGAGTGTACGGGTGTCTTTTTGGATCAGGAGAGCTGTCAAAAACACTTGAAAAACGGGATCAAAAAAGTCATTATGTCAGCACCTGCGAAAGACGATTCTCCGACATACGTTTACGGAGTTAACTCAGATGCGTACAAAGGAGAAGCGATTATCTCTAATGCCAGCTGTACGACCAACTGTTTAGGGCCGATTTGTAAAGTTTTGGATGATGCATTCGGTATCGAAAATGGGCTTATGACAACGATTCATTCTTATACAAACGATCAAAATATTTTGGATGTTAAACACTCTAAAGATCCTCGTCGTGCGCGTGCTGCGGCGCTCAATATGATCCCTACTTCTACCGGTGCGGCAAAAGCGATCGGCAAAGTTATGCCTCAATTGCTCGGCAAACTCAATGGTTATGCGATGCGAGTACCGACACCGGATGTATCGGTTGTCGATTTGACTGTTAACCTCAAAAAAGAGGTGACTAAAGAGGATATTCATGCAGCATTTACTACGGCAGCAGAAGGTGCTTTTAACGGTCTGATTGAAGTGGATAATGATAAGCGTGTATCCTGTGATTTTGTTGGTTCAACCTACAGTTCCACCTATGTGCCGGATATGACCAGTGTTGTGGGTGGACATACCGTGAAAATATTGGCTTGGTATGATAATGAGTGGGGATACAGTAGTCGTCTTGTAGACATGACCGTTCTTATCGGTACACATTAATGCTTAAGTACTCAAACTATTTCGAATGCAGCGGGCTTGACCCTCAAACTCTTGAAAAAGGGTTTGAAGCGGTTCGTCACGAAGCAGATTCCGGAGAGATTGGGTACTATCATCTTCCTCGTTCTTCGCAATTGATTGTTGAAGAGCTAAAAACGATCTATTATGATACCGATCGTCGCTTTAATACGATTGCCATAATTGGGATCGGGGGATCATCTTTGGGGATAAAAGCGATTGAACGACTTTTGCGTCCCAGTACTCCGAATGCTAAAAAATTGATTTATCTTGAAAATTCTGATCCTATCAGTATTATGCAGGAGATGAAGCAAATTGATAAGTTCCGCACTCTTTTTATTGTCATTTCAAAATCGGGCGGAACGGTCGAAACCCTCTCTATCTTCAAGCGGCTCATAGTGAGTTTTGAATTGCCTTTGGAAAACTCTGATCAGATTTACATTGTCAGTGATGGAGACTCTATTCTTTCACATTTTGCGGATGAAAATAAACTTCGACGTTTTGTGATTCCTGCAAACGTCGGTGGACGGTTTTCGGTTCTCAGTGCTGTCGGGATGGTTCCTCTCACCTTGGCCGGTTTTGATACGGGAGCTATACTCAAAGGAGCAGAAAGTTTTTTAGAGCAGTTCTGGAATCGTGAAGAAGATCATATGCTCCAAAAAGCGGCTTTCTATGTGACCCACAGCGATCAATACCCCATGAATGTATTATTTGCCTATTCCGATACATTTGAAGAGTTTGGTAAATGGGTGGTTCAACTCTGGGGTGAATCATTGGGTAAGCGTAATACGAGGGGTGAGCGGGTAGGATTAACGCCTATCTCTTTGATCGGATCAGTCGATCAGCACTCCTTTTTGCAGTTGATTATTGAAGGACCTTTGAATAAAACGGTCACCTTCATGCATATTGAACATTCGGAAGATCATTTGATGATTCCTGAACTCTCTCTCAAGCATTTGGAAAAAAGTGATTTTGTAAACGGTAAAAGTTTTAATGAACTCATTAATGCTCAATGTCAAGCAACGATGCAAAGTGTTTTACAAAGCGGTGTCAGTGTGGATGAGATTGCATGGAAACAAATCGATGAAGGTTCTGTGGGAGAGTTGATTCTCTATTATGAGTTACTCACCTCACTTAGCGGAGCACTTTTGGAAATTCGTACGTATGATCAACCGGGTGTCGAAATTGGAAAGCAGATATTGGCTGGATATTTTCACTCGTAAAACGTTCAATTAAGAACGTTTTAGGCAAATTTCTTCTTCAGATTCTTGGATTAAATTATCCATCAAACCAAAGAGTAAAAGGCTGGCACTCTCCATAGCTTTGAAATTTTCAATAATGCTGTCTTGATGATAGATAGTTTGATCTTCTTTTTCGACGTATACTAAATTACTATGTACCATATTATGAACTATGGCATGCGGTGCTTCGATTCCTTTGAAGCTCGCCAGATGTGAAAATCTCTCTTTTCCGGAACCGGTTTCATACCATTTGCCTAGACGACAGCTGTGATGATCGCTGAACGACTGTTCTATTTGGCCGTGAACAATAGTTTTATACGCGTTGGACTTAAACATAATATGATCGATTTTAGCCAATGTGACAAAGGTTGTGTTTTCAATAACGGTTGCTTGTCGGGCTGTGGTTTGAGCATCTTTGTTAAAGGTATTAAGGGTAAAGCGGAACGATTCGATGGCACTACTGGACTCACTGGCGATGTCATTCATGTCTTCAGCATTACTATGTATTTCAGTCGTCTCTTGTTGAAGCGTTTGAACCGCAATGGCGATTTCTCCGGTTGCTTTTTGGGTACGCTCAGCCAGTTTGCGAACTTCATCGGCAACGACGGCAAATCCTCGACCATGTTCACCGGCTCGTGCTGCTTCGATCGCAGCGTTAAGGGCTAGCAGATTCGTTTGATCGGCGATATCTTTAATCAAATTGACAACGGAGGTAATTTCAGAGGTTTTTTCATTGAGTGAATTGATTGCATCTGCAGAGATTTGTACCAACTCGATGAGACGGCTCAGTTTCATAATAATTTCTTCGAGTTCCTCAACTGTTTCAGAAGAGTTTTTCGAGGTGGCTTGACTGATTTTGGTGATGTTTCCAAGTCGTATAATGGTATTTTGAAGATCTTTTTGGATGACTTCTAAGCCTCCGCCGACACCTGAACCAATTTGTCCGATAGTACTGTTAAGTACCGATTTTTGGATATGTAAATAGGTGGAGTGCATGGAAGAAATTGCCTTATTGACAAATGCACTGGCCTCTTTAAATTCTCCTTGCAGTCCCTGAAGATTAATATGACGGTAAAATTCATCACGGCTTGATGCTTCCACGCTGGCTCTGATTTCACGTATAAATACTTCGGTCTGATCCAACATATTATTGGTATTCCAGCATAGATCATTGAGCTCACCGTAATCTTTAATGTGAGAAATACGGTTTTCTAGATTTCCTTTTTCTGCCCCTTTGATGACGGTTGCGACTTCACTGATAGTCTCTTGGGTTTTTCGTATATTGATAAAAACGAACCAAGCCAACGCAAAGTTCGCAATATTGATTAGACGTATCCAACTCCAGCCATATAAAAATATTTCGATAATTAACGCAACGACAAATAAAATGATTGACGCAATATTGGCGTATTGAACTTTAGAGAGAGAGGATAAATTCGTCATAGCTGATACCTTTGTCTTTTAATAATTCATTGAGTGCTGCTTCAGATGCATTTACTCCACCATTTCGTTCTTTTTGCAGAAGCATAGAATAAAGTGGCTTGATCACATTTAATGCTTTCTGAGAGGGCTTGCGCCGTACGGAGTGATAGTTGCTGATGGATCGATTCGAATCAAAAGAGGGGGTCACATGGGCAAATACCCAATAATAATCTCCATTTTTTGTCTTATTTTTGACATAGGCGAAAATTTCTTGACCTGCTTTGATACGGTTCCAAAGTAATTTGAAAATTACAGCGGGCATATCTTCATGACGCAATATGTTATGGGGCTTATCAATGAGCTCAAGTTCCGAATATTCCGACATCTTAATAAAGAGTGAATTTCCATAGGTGATTTTACCGCTTAGATCGGTTTTGGAAACGATAAATTCTTCGTCTCCAAATGTTAATTCCTGGTTTGCCATTACAATCCTCGTACGTATAATAAAATAATATAAACAGTTTATGTTAGTCTAACAGCCATTTCCTGAATGTTTTCCCTTTTATGGGACGATTTACAAATTTTTGATAAATATTTTCTGCTTTGTTACGAGGAATTGCTACATAGCTGAGATGATCGAGTTGATCAATTTTCCCAATCTCTACTTGTGTTAATCCACATTCATTGATAAGTGCGCCGACGATATCACCTGCGCGTAGTTTCTCTTTTTTTCCTGCATCGATACAAATAGTGCGCATCAACGTCTCAATGGAAAACCTTTCTCGAATATCAGGAAGCTCTATTGGGGTGATAGGGCGTTTTAAATCCAAGAAGCGCTCATACTGGTGGTGGTTAACAAGGGTGATGGCAATACCGTTTTTCCCGGCACGTCCGGTTCTTCCGATACGATGGGTATAGCGTTCGTTTTGGATAGGAACTTCGTAGTTGATGATGGCATCAAGACCTTCAATGTCGATTCCTCGTCCCGCGACATCAGTTGCGACGAGAATAGGGGCACTTAAGTTACGAAATTGGATGATCGCTTCATTACGGTCAAACTGTTCCATATCACCGTGTAGTGTTAGAACATGTATTCCTATACGGTTAAGATCCTCACACAAAGCATTTGCATCCACTTTGGTATTACAGAAAATGATCGTATTGGTAATTCCGTGAAGATGGAGTACTTTTGCGATTGCGGGGAGTTTGTCGTTACACAGATAGGCTATTTCTTCGATTTTCGGTTTACTGATCGTATGTGCAGTTTGAAGCATAACCGGAGCTTTCATAAACTCCGATGTGATCGTTTGAATCGAATCGGGAAACGTAGCGGAAAAAAGGAGAGTTTGGCGTGATGGGGGAGTAAAACCCAAGATCGAGGTAATATCTTCGATAAATCCCATATCGATCATTTGATCGGCTTCATCCAAAACTACGGTTTGTATTTGTGCCGTATCAAAGGCATCCATTTGAAGAAGTTTTAAAACACGTCCCGGAGTACCGACGATAATATGGGCTCCGTGTTTGAGTGAATGGAGCTGTCCACGCATCGGGACACCGCCGCAGAGGGTGAGAATCTTGATATTGCCGATTTCTGAAGCGAGTGAACGGAGTACTTTTGCCACTTGTTCAGCAAGTTCGCGGGTAGGGCAGAGGATAAGGGATTGGATACCGAATGATTTTGGGTTAATCGGGTTCAAAACTCCCAAACCAAAAGCCAAAGTTTTTCCGCTTCCGGTTGCTGCTTGAGCAATACAATCTTTTTTGTCTAAAATGACAGGAAGAGAAGTGGACTGAATCGGGGTCATTGTGGTGAATTCAAGGCGTTTTAATGCCTCTTTCAGAGGTGCGCGTAACGCTAAGGGGTCGAATGAGGACATTGTGTCGCTTTGTATTATAGATAGGAAATTATAGCGTAGTATTGAGGTTTTCTTCGTTCGTGGTGAGCTTGTCGAACCATGAGCCCTTCGACAGGCTCAGGGCGAACGGACTAAAATTATACCGCTTTGATGGTAACGCCGTATTTTTCTTCCGCAATGTTACGTGCTTGAAGTGTGTACGAAGAGATTTCGTTAAAGTTAAGATATTTATACACTTGATCCGCTTTTCCTGCCAATTTTTCAGGAACGATACTCATGTATTCCGCTACGGTTGGGATACGTCCTAGTTTAGCACATACGGATGCAAGCTCAGCACTTCCGAGATAAACTTGAGTCCCTTTTCCTAAACGGTTATCGAAGTTACGAGTTGATGTTGAAAATACGGTTGAACCTTCGCGTGAACTCGCTTGGTTCCCCATACAAAGTGAACATCCCGGAACTTCGGTTTGTGCTGCGATTGCTTTATAAACGTCGTAGTACCCCTCGTTGATGAGTTGCTGCTCATCCATACGGGTCGGTGGTACGATCCAGAATTTTTCAACAGCGATTTTACCTTCGCCGCGCATTACTTCACCTGCCGCACGATAGTGACCGATGTTGGTCATACAGCTGCCAAGGAATACTTCGTTGATTTCAGTACCTGCAACATCGCTGAGTAACTTAACGTTATCCGGATCGTTTGGACATGCCAAGATCGGCTCTTTAACGTCGTTAAGATCGATTTCGATGATTGCCGCGTATTCTGCATCGGCATCCGGCTCCATCAACGTCGGAGCGGCTAACCACTCTTTCATTTTATCGGCACGACGTTGGAGAGTGCGTGCATCTTCATACCCATCAGCAACCATCGCTTCAATCAACGTTACGTTGGATTTTAGGTATTCGATTACCGGTTCTTTGTTCAGACGGACGGTACACGCCGCCGCTGAACGCTCAGCCGATGCGTCGGAGAGTTCGAACGCTTGTTCTACTTTCATGTTCGGAAGACCTTCGATCTCCAATACGCGCCCGTTAAAAATGTTCTTTTTCCCTTTTTTCTCAACCGTTAAAAGACCTGCTTTGATAGCGTAATAAGGGATTGCATTAACCAAGTCACGAAGTGTGATACCCGCTTGCATCTCCCCTTTGAAACGTACCAATACTGATTCTGGCATTTCAAGTGGCATTGCACCGGTAACACCTGCGAACGCTACAAGACCTGAACCCGCAGGGAAACTCACACCGATAGGGAAACGGGTGTGAGAGTCACCGCCGGTTCCAACGGTATCCGGGAGGACCATACGGTTCAACCATGAGTGGATAACCCCATCCGCCGGACGAAGAGCGACACCGCTGCGTGAACTGATAAATGCCGGAAGCGTTGCGTGCAATTTCACATCGGATGGTTTCGGGTATGCCGCTGTATGACAAAATGACTGAAGTACAAAATCTGCCGAGAAACCGAGAGCAGAGAGTTCTTTGATCTCATCACGTGTCATAGGTCC
>Ga0074197_1001408_pt1 | contig 20653 bp, 14 predicted proteins | sample EPASupsiteSAE305_FD_64526 | JGI IMG/M metagenome (GOLD analysis project Ga0074197, IMG submission 64526) | Bioremediated contaminated groundwater microbial communities from EPA Superfund site, New Mexico - SAE3-05 reassembly with SPADES | ecosystem: Environmental > Aquatic > Deep subsurface >...
CCAAAAGAGATGCCTCAGTAAGGACGTCGGTTGTCTGTTCAAATGAGGCTGCAGAAAGCCAACTATCAGTATAAAGCGCACGTCTCGTGATGCCCAAAATAACTTGCTGTGCACTTGATGGTTCTCCACCAGCCGCTAAAACTTTTTCATTTTCTCCATCAAAGCTGGCTCGTGAGGTAAGCTCACCTGGTAAGAAAGGTGTATCCCCTGTTGTGACGATTCTAACCTCGTCACTCATTTTTCTAACTATTACCTCAACATGTTTGTCATTAATTGGAATTCCCTGGGATTCGTAAACTTTTTGAATTTCATTAACAATATATTCCTGTGCAGACCTAAGGCCCTTAATTGAAAGTATATCCTTAACATCCAGCGCTCCTTTGGCTAGAGCTGATCCTGCTTCGACTACTTCTCCATCCTCAATGGCTAGTTCTAATGTCTTAGGAATAATATATTCCTTTTCTTCCTTGGGAGTTCCCTTAGAAGTTATTGTAACTTTCCAACCTTCATCGGTTTCTGAAATACGGGCTTTACCAGTGATCTCGGATAGAGCTGAAACAACTTTAGGAAGTCTTGCCTCAACAAGTTCTTCAACACGAGGAAGACCTTGGGTAACATCTATTGCGCCAACAACTCCAGCTGCGTGTTTCGTTTTGAGGGTAAGTTGAGTTCCGGGTTCTCCTATTGACTGAGCGGCAACCACTCCAACCGGGGTTCCAACCTCAACCATACTCTTACTTCCAAGGTCCCATCCATAACATTTAACACAGATTCCGTGTCTGGCCTGACATGCCAAGGGAGATCTGACAAAAACTGAATTTACCCCGGATTCATCTATTTTCTTAGCAGCAGCCTCGTCAATGATTTCTCCCGCTGACACAATCACGGTTTTACCATCTTTTGCAACAACATCCTTAGCGGTAAATCTGCCAAAAAGCCTGGTTGCAAAAACCTGAGATCTAATTGCTTTCTTGATTTCATAACCATCTTTTGTTCCACAATCATCAAGCCTTACAATAAGATCATGAGCAACATCAACAAGTCTTCTTGTCAAATAACCAGCATCTGCGGTCTTAATAGCCGAGTCAGTCAGTCCTTTCCTGGATCCGCGGGATGAGGTTACGTATTCAAATACGGAAAGGCCTTCTTTAAAATTGCTCTTAATGGGCAATTCGACAATTTTACCCATGGGATCAACAACAAGTCCACGGATTGCTGAAAGTTGTTTGACCTGGTCTCTACTGGCACGTCCAACTTTAGCGTCAATTACGACACGAATCGGATTTGTGGGTTCCATTTCATTCCAAGTCTTGTCAGCCAAATCTTCCGAAACATCAATCCAAACTTCCTGGGTTAGGCGTCTTTTCTCCTCAGTTGTGATAAGACCTTGATTAAAATTATCCTCAATTTCGGACACTTTTTTATCGGCTTCTTCCAGAACTTCAGCTTTTTTAGGATAAACTTTTGCATCAAATATTCCAAATGAAATTCCGGAAATTGTACCTCCAAAGAAGCCCAAATCTTTGACATCGTCCACCAGCTGAGTCACCCTTTCCCGAGACACGGTCGCGTAAGCTTTAACAAATAAAGATTTAATAACAGATGACGTGACGGACTCGTTAATAAAGTCAAAATTCTCCGGCAAAACTTCATTGAAAAGAAGCCTACCAACGGTTGTTTCAACAATTTCTTTACCAAGCCTGATCTGAATTTTCTGTCTTATTCCTACTTTTCCTGTCTGTTGGACAAAAATCGCCTCATCTTTGTCGGCAAAAGTTGTCGGATAGGCCTCAAGTCTTGTGTCAATTGATGTAAGATAAAACGCTCCGAGGGCAATTTCCTTACTGGAAGGGGTTGCCGCGGGTCCACCGTCACTGGGTTTAAGTAAATTATTAGTCGGAAGCATTAATGTTCTTGCCTCTTCAACAGCTTTCTCTGACAAGGGAACATGTACCGCCATTTGATCTCCGTCAAAGTCTGCGTTAAACCCTGAACAGACTGCAGGATGAAGCCTGATAGCACTTCCTTCAATAAGAACAGGATAAAATGACTGAATTGATAGTTTGTGAAGCGTAGGCGCACGATTCAAAAGGACAGGATGATCTTTTGTAATTTCTTCCAAAATGTCGAAAACCTCCGGCGGGCGCCTGTCAAGCATATTTTTTGCACTTTTAACATTGGGTGCAATTCCTCTTGCAATCATTTCCTTTAAGACAAATGGTTTAAACATTTCAAGAGCCATATCTTTAGGAAGACCGCATTGTGTAAGCTTGAGCTCAGGCCCAACAATGATGACTGAACGTCCCGAATAATCAACACGTTTACCTAAAAGGTTTTGCCTAAACCTACCCTGTTTTCCACGAAGCATGTCTGAGAGAGATCTTAGGGGTTGCCTCCCACGACTTTTTCTTGTTGCTTTCCTTTGACTCGCGTCAATTAAGGAATCTACCGCTTCCTGAAGCATTCTTTTTTCATTTCTGAGAATTATTTCAGGAGCTCCCAAACCGATAAGATGTTTAAGACGATTATTTCTATTGATAACTCTTCGGTAAAGATCGTTAAGATCGCTTGTTGCAAATCGTCCACCGGAAAGTTGTACCATGGGACGCAAATCCGGTGGGAGTACCGGTAAAACCTTCATTATCATCCAAGACGGGTTAACTTTGGCGCGTCTTAAACCGTCAACAAGCTTTAGCCTTTTAACAATTTTGATGTATTTCGAACTTCCGCCCTTGGTTGACCCGATTTCTTCACGAAGTGATTTTGAAACTTCCTCCAAATTTACCTTACCAATCGCTTCAAGTACTGCGTCTGCCCCCATTTTGGCCGTAAAGAAGTCTGTTGCCGAATGCTCATAAAGTTCATCAAATTCTTCTTCACTCAAAATGCTCAATGGACGGAGTCCTTTGATTATAATATTAAGATTGTCAAAAAGTTCACCTGTTCTTCCAATTGTGCTTTTCTCTTCCTCGTTTACAGCAGCTTCTTTTTTCCTTAAATTAAGCTCAACTTCAGCCATTGCCAGAGAAGCTTGTTCTTTGTCTTTGATTTTTGTGGTAATTTTTTCTTTAGCTTCATTTTCCTCAACTTTTAAAGCATCCCGCCTGGATTTAAAGTTTTCCGCAATGCTTGTAAGGTTTTCTTCCTTGGCCTCCTGAATATTTTTAAGTGCAACTTTTCTACTTTCCTCATCGACTTCGGTAACAAGATATCTGGCAAAGTAAATTACCTGTTCAATACCACGAGGTGCCACTCCCAAGAGAAGGGAGATTTTTGAAGGCGCACCTTTGAAAAACCAAACATGGGCAACAGGAGTTGCCAGAGTGATATGACCCATTCTCTCACGCCTAACTCTGCTTTCAGTAACTTCAACTCCGCATTTGTCACAAATTACACCTTTGTATCTGATTCTCTTGTATTTACCACAGTAACACTCCCAGTCTTTTGTAGGACCAAAAATTCTCTCATCAAAAAGTCCATCTTTTTCGGGCTTTAGAGTTCTATAATTGATAGTCTCGGGTTTGGTTATCTCACCACGGGACCATGCACGAATTTCCTCCGGAGAGGCAAGCCTGATAAGTAAACTCTTAAAATCTGTCAAATTTTTTAAATCAGCAAGTTGTTCCATAATCTTGGTATTTTAAATCACAACCTCCTCAACTTCCATAGGACCTTCATCTTCGATCAATTCTTCTGTTGCAACAATCTCAGCACCAGCTGCCTTGGCCAGTTCCTCTCCTTCGACAACTTCCTCAATAACTTCTTTAGCAACTACCGCACCCTTAGGATCAATAGCAAGACCTAAGGAATTAAGCTCGCGGACAAGTACTTTAAAACTTTCAGGAATAGTGGACTCTGGAATTTGGGTTCCTTTAACAATAGCCTCAAACGCTTTAGCACGTCCCAAAACATCGTCTGATTTGATGGTGAGCATTTCTTGTAAAGTGTGGCTTGCTCTGTGAGCTTCAAGTGCCCAAACCTCCATCTCTCCCAAACGCTGACCTCCCATTTGAGCTTTTCCTCCAAGAGGCTGTTGGGTAACAAGAGAATATGGACCGGTTGAACGAGCATGAGTTTTATCCTCAACCATGTGGATAAGCTTCATTATGTATGAAACTCCGACAACGGTTTCTTCTTGAAAAGCCTCACCGGTGCGGCCATCATAAAGTCTCGCCTTTCCATTAACCGGAAGGCCTGCTTTCTTTAATTCTTCTGCAATAACATCCGCACCAATTTTATCAAAAACCGGAAGAGCTCCCTTAATTCCCTCGGATTTCAAAGCCCAACCAAGATGAGCCTCCATGAGCTGTCCTAAATTCATACGCGAAATGACGGAAAGGGGTGAAATAAGAATATCAACAGGTGTTCCATCGGCAAGATATGGCATATCTGCAACAGGCATAATCTTGCTTACCACACCTTTATTACCGTGACGTCCAGCAACTTTGTCTCCGACGGTAATTTTTCTTATCTGGGCAACCCTGACCATTACTTTCTTTATTACCCCCGGTCCCAATTCATCGCCTTTATCGCGGTCAAGAATTTGAACATCAACCACTGTTCCACGTTCTCCATGAGGAACTCTCAAGGATGTGTCTCTTACTTCACGGGCTTTTTCACCAAAAATTGCTCTAAGAAGTCTTTCTTCCGAGGTTAGCTCAGTCTCACCTTTAGGGGCAATTTTTCCAACCAAAATATCGTTTGGTCCGACTTCAGCACCAATCATTACTATTCCATCCGAAGCCAAGTTTGCAAGTTCTGCCTCAGAGACGTTGGGTATATCGTTTGTAATCTCTTCAGGTCCAAGCTTAGTGTCTACCACTTCAGCCTCGTATTCTTCAATGTGAATTGACGTCAAAAGATCATCTCTTACAAGCCTATCAGAAATAAGAATCGCGTCCTCAAACCCATACCCCCCAAGGCTTGTATATGCAATTGTAAGATTTCTCCCGAGTCCCAACTCACCATCCTCACTGGCAGGGCCATCAACCAAGAGGTCTCCCTCGGAAATTTTTTGTCCGGGTTCGACCCTGGTTATTTGATTGTAACAAGTTGAATGTGCGGTGCGTTTAAATTTAGTTAAATAATAAACTTCACGGCTTCCACTCTCTATAATCTCAACATCATCCGTATCAGGCTCCTGATTACTGATCTTCTTGTCGAGTTTGACGATAACTTTTTCTCCATCCGCAAATTCAACAGTTCCCGAGTGCTTTGCCCTTATCACTCTTTGCATTCCGGCAGAAATCTCACCCTCCATTCCAGTTCCGACAATGGGAGATTCCGGATTAACAAGAGGTACAGCCTGACATTGCATGTTACTTCCCATTAGAGCTCTGTTACCCTCATCATTGGCCAAAAACGGAATAAGAGAAGCCGATGCGCCAACCACTTGTCTCGGAGTAACATCGATGTATTCGACCAAGCTTGCTGCGCCTTCGATAAATTTACCTTTGTATCTAAGTGGAACCCTTTTGTCAGTAATGTAGCCATCTTTATCAACATTTATTCCGGAGTGAGTAACATAGTGATCTTCTTCATCGTCGGCAGTCAAGTACTCTATTTCATCTGTAACTCTTGCTTTTTTTCCGACTTTTTCAACTTTTTTGTATAGAGTTTCTATAAAACCAAATTCATCAACCTTAGCATAAAGCGACAGATAGGTAACCAGTCCTATGTTTGGTCCTTCAGGAGACCTAATAGGATCAATCCTTCCGTATTGTGATGCGTTAACGTCACGAATCGAAAAACTTGCTCTTTCCCTGTTGATTCCGCCTGTTCCCAAAACAGAGACACGGCGAAGATTGTCTACCTCACTAAGAGGATTTGTGTCGTCTAAAATTGTTGATAGTTGGTTGCTCCTGAAAAATTCATTCAAAGACGCAATTAAAGGTCTGGCATTAATCAGGGTTGCCGGGAGAGGTTTATCATCCGGTGAAATTAAGCTCATTTTCTCTTTAACGCTCCGTTCAAGCCTCAAAAGTCCAACTCTGAAGGCATTCACCGCGACAAGTTCCCCAACACGCCTTAATCTGCGATTGCTAAGATGGTCAATATCATCAAGCTTTCCTACCCCATTTTGTAAGCCAATTAGATAGGAAACTGCTGCAATTGCGTCTTGTTTGGTCAGTACCCAAGTTGCTTTTTCATTCGGCATGCTAATACCTAATTTTTTATTAATCTTAAATCTTCCGACTTTACCGAGATCATAGCGTCTCCCATCAGTAAAAAGGCTCGCAAAGAGAGACTCTGCATTTTCAAGAACCGCCGGCTCACCCGGCCTCATTTTTCTGTAAATTTCGATTAAGGCTTCTTCTTGTGTCTTGGTCGAATCTTTGGCCAAAGTCGCAGTAATGTATTTGTGGTCTTTATCACGATCCACATCTTTGAAGGCGTCCATTATCATTTGATCCGATTCAACTCCCAGGGCTCTTAGGAATGTTGTTGCCAAAACTTTTCTGCGCCTGTCAATCCTGGCATAAATAAGGTCTCCCCTTGTAGTCTCAAACTCAAGCCAGCTTCCGTGAAGCGGACGGATTTCGGCTTTATAGAGAACTCGACCGGATGACGGATCAAGCTCACCCGAAAAATAAGCTCCTGGAGAACGCACGATTTGGTTAATTACTGCCCTTTCAATTCCGTTGATAATGAATGTTCCTGCGTTGGTCATTTGTGGGATGTCTCCCAAAAAAACATCTTGCGTAACTTCTTGACCTGTTCTTTTGTTTATCAAAGTCGCACGAATTTTAAGAGGAGATGAAAAAGTAATACCTTTTTTCTGGGCAAATCTGGGGGATGTTGTGGGAAGTCCTAAGGAGTGATCACCTAAGAAAAGTTGCCAATTTTTACCTGTAAAATCATCGATTGGGGAAACTGTAGTCAGCTCTTCTTTAATACCTTCTCCCAAAAACCACTGCCAACTTTCTTTTTGAACCTGACTTAGATTAATTTTTGGTAGATTTTTTTCTTCTTTACCAAAATTTCGACGGGATGATTTTTGAGCTGTCATTATTCCTTGGTAATTATTAAACACTAAAGACCCGCAGTATTGAAGCGGGACGAGCGTACCATTCATGTACGCCTAAGATGGGATTATATAGTGAATATATATGTTGTCAACACCCAGTTTGTAATTATTTGCCTAAATATTTAGCAATATTGGCATTATGTTCCTCAAGTGTTTCAGCATAGTGAATTAGTCCATTTTTGTCGTGAATATAGTACCAATAATTACTCTCTATGGGGTTAAGAGCAGCTTTAATAGAAGCAAGTCCCGGACTGGCAATTGGTGTTGGCGGAAGCCCTCGATTTTTATAAGTATTATATGGTGATCTTATCGATAAATTGTCGAGTGTAAGAATGGGCCACCAGTCTTTGGAAGTGCCCACTGCGTATTGCACTGCGGCATCAATTTGAAGAGGCCAGCCAGAATTTAACCTTTTAATGAGAATTCCTGCAACAGTCGGGCGTTCTCCGTCGGTTTTTGTTTCCCGTTCGAGAAGAGATGCTAAAACAATCGCCTGATCAAATGTAAGTCCTGAATTATTCTCCAGATTTTGGGTTTTTGAAGCAAAAGTATCCGTAAGTTTTTCAGTAACAGCAACCGCCGTGATATCTCTCGGAAAAAGATAGGTATCAGGAAAAAGATATCCTTCCTCCCCCTTTGAAACTTGTAAAAAATCTGTAATGAAAGAGTCATCTTTATTCAAAGTTACCGCAAATTTTTGAGCAATCTCCTCACGCCTTAGACCTTCTGGGATTGTTACCCAAAGTTCAACTGGACCTTTGAAAAGGGTGTCAGCCATCTGAAAAAGAGAGTATGAAGGAGTCAACCTGAACTCTCCTGTTTGAAGTTTTCCGGATTGTCCCGTAAATTGCATGTAAAGCTTAAAAGCTAGAGCACTTTTTATGAATCCCGCGGATTCAAGTTTGTTTCCGATTTGTGAAGCTGAAGACCCCTTGGCAATAATAAAATAACTGAATTTTTCCGTGGCGGAGGGGGCTCCCGAATTTTTATAGAACCAAAAAAATACTGCGGCTACAACAATAACCAGAAAAAGCGGTAAAAATAGCAACTTTTTCATAAAAAGAGTAAATTAATCAACTTCTTCAAGGAGCGCTCTTCTATATTTATCAATTTTGAGGTCATGAATAAAAATTCTCCCACACTTGATGCAGGTTACTTGTTCACCATACTTTGTTCCCTTTTTCTTACCTTCAACAAGGGGGGTTCCACAACCGACACATCTTCCTTGAGAAAGGAGCCAAGCCTGCATCGGAGCAATTATGCTTTTAAACATCCTACTAAAGTATACCATGAAAGTCGACCAGTCAAGGTGAATTATCCAAATAGTTTTGAAGCATTATACAGGCAGCGTAGGCATCTTCCATTTCGTGGCGTTTCTTTTGAGAAATCCCAGCTTCACGGGAAAGGGCCTGAGCATCCAATGTCGAAAGTGTTTCATCCGAGGTCTCGGCACCAATTTCATTTGCAAACTTCTTTGACTCCTCCGCCATCTCCCCCTCGGAAATTCCAACAACAACTTTTTTCACTTTCTCTTTCTCAATAATCTTTTTTATTTGACTAATTAATATCGTCAGATCCTTATATCTAATTACTTGAAGCGGCTCAGCCAAGGGTCCATCCGCAATAGCAACCCCAACCTTACTTCTTCCATAATCAATTCCAAGTATTTTCATTTTTCGTCGGGAGGAACAATTCTTGCCCTAACAATTAATCTTTTCGGATATCTCGGATCTCCCGGCGGAACACAGGTAACCAGGGTTATAAAGGAATCACTCGAATCCTGATCTAAAACCTGAATATCTGTGGGGAGCACTTCAAACATTTCCTCAACTTTGTAAGTATAAGAAACATCATCATAATTTATAAGTACAATGTCTCCCTTTTTCAAAGTTGGAAGCATTGTAAAGATCGAGATGTAGTTTTTGGGATTATTAAAAATTGGGAGAATGGAATGTCCGAAAATTACGGCATTCCCGCGTTTACCTGGCAGTGCCGTACCGGGGTATTGAATCAGGCTTTTAGAAAGATCTTCTCCTCCAATTGCAACCGTAGCTGACTCGATCCCTAGTTTCGGAATGGAAATTGTATAGTAAGAAACCTTCTCGGCAGAAAAATCTTCTTGGGAAGCACCCCCGGTAAACCAATTACTGGCTTTAGTATTATCAAACTCCCCCCTGGTTGAATTGGTCAACACTTCCTGAACTTGACTTCCGGGATCGCCAAGCGGAGAGATAAATTTTGTATAATTTTTGGAATAAACCGCATTGTAACTAGCAATCGGATAGATGACCCCCACTAAAATAATTATCCCCGAAATTCCTGAGATAAGGGCAGATAGACGTAAAATCATTTTCTGAGTCATGTTGATCAATTCTACTATATAAACAGAAAAATTATTCGGGTTTAACGTCTATCGAAATATTTTTTGCAATCCTGGGGATAGTTTTTAAAGGATCTGGGAATTTTATCTGTAAAAGCACATCTGCGTGGTCAAACCCGGGAATCGAATTTAGATAATCTGTGGCCACAGCCGTAGTCTTTCCCAAAATCATACTTTTAATTTTTTCTTTATCGACTTCCGGCAGAAAGTTGCCTCCAACAACGACGTCATACGTATACCTGCCGCCTGTATCGCTACCGGCAAAAGTAAATTTAAAATTTATCTGATCTTCCGAAAGTATATATCCAGACGGAGCTTTGCCGGCAAGAACACCTTTGGCATACTCTAAAAGTTTGGCCCTGTCGGCGGCAAGTCCTGTTGCACCTAAAGACAGTGAAAGTTTAAGGCTATCAGCCGGTTCCCCCACTTTGTGATCAAAAATCTCACTTGTGGTTTCAAGTGCCGCCAAATCAGTTATGAAAATATATTCCTCTGTTATTTTTGCCAATAAATTAGATTTCACGCTTTGACCAAGTTCACTTTTAAGATCAGCTTCTAAACTAGTTTGGTCGTCTTGCCCCACTGCAGCAATTTGTTGACTACTTCCTCCACTAAAATCTCCCGTAGAAGTTGCAGCAACTAAAGCTTTGGAATAATTTCCAACGCTGAAAACTTCACCCTTAGCCAGGTTGTATTGGGAACCAATATCAACTGACGACACATCTACAGTTGCCATTCCGGGGGAACCGGGTAAAAGTTGTCCCGATACTGATGCCTCTGAACTCGTTACAAATTTAAAGCCCGATGAGGAAGTGAGGACCGTTCCTGATGCCAAACTTATCGCTGCTCCATTTCCATTCGCAATTTGCACACTCCCGGTCGCTTTATTCCCGATAAGCTTTGTACCCGTCGTTGACTTTGTTTTCTCTCCTGAAACCTGATCTGTTAGAACTTTGGCCGGAAGAATCCCAGCAATGATGTCAGATTGTCCATCTGTACTAAACGAAATTTGCACACTTTCTTCAGCTCTCTTTGGTGCAACAAAGATTGTTATTTTAGCTGTTTGCACAAACCACCATAAAATCCCAACGACAAGGACCAACAACCCCAATATTGCCAAAACTGCAACTAAAGTTTTATTTTTACTGGGATCACCAGAAGTTGATTTGGGGAAAATTTTTGCCGAGAAAGAATGAAATAAATTTTTGGACTTGGATAGATAATCTCCTGCTGCCCTGATTGGATTTGGTTTACCAATATTATTAGTTACCTGGGACGGGACGGATTGTGGCACCACTGGACCGGATGCTTCAATTGGAGTAATATTCTGAACATCTTCTTTTTTCATTGAAGAAACATCCGTTCCAACCACAAACCCCAACTCTTCGACTGGAATTGACTTTTGTTCTTCACTGGTTTCTTTCTCAGAGTCTCCCTCTTCGGCTAATTCATTTTCCTCGTCATCCTGACCACTTACGACAGCCGTCACTTCTCCAATTTCAGCTCCACCCGCCAAAGCAGTGGCTAAGACTTTTCCGTCTGTACTTAATATTTCGACCTGCGGGGTATGTAAAAAGTTTATTTTCCCTTCACTCCAGCTGGCTTGAATTAAAATTTGTTTCGTCTCTTCCAAACCCCCCTCCTTGCCATCATATACAATAAATCGTGTAGGCAGAGGTGCAACCCCATCAAATCTGGAAAGACCTTCCACTACATCATCAACCAAGGAAACACTCCTTGAAACTTCGGTCGTTCCTACGAGACTTCCTAATTTGAACACCGAAAGCTCAAGATTATCGTCACCCGATTTAAGAACAATTGCGTTCAGAGGAGCTCCTTCTTCAGATTTATAAAGATGGGCAATTGCCTCCGGTAAAACTACAAAACCTACTGGCGTCAAAGAAAGCTCTGCACAAAGCTTTTTAATTTTTCCCAAATTCTCCGGTGAAATTTCACCTTCTTTTACCCAAGAGGTCGAAACTCCAAAAACGGTTTTTTGAGGTTCCGGATAATTTTCAGGAAGTTTCTGGATTGCAGAGGAAAGGGCGGCGTCGGTTGCCTCAATCAGTTCTTCTTCGCTTTCCCAAGGAATACCTGCGCCTATGCTGACAACTTCAGCGGTGGCATCTCCTATGTACCAAATACCAGACTGTACCAATCCTTCCTCTATAACAAGTGCCCAGAAAAGTTCCTGGTGACTATCTTTATTTATTAAAAAATCTTTTAAGTTCATAAAAATGGGGTAGGTGGTCAGCGGCGTGTAGTGAAATCATACTACCCACATCTCACAACCTATCCTAATGTAGCATATATCCTCACAATTCCGGATCCGATCTTTTCCTGTTTAGTTATTTTAACACCACCAATCTTTCCTGTGTGATCTACATGAGGGCCTCCACACACTTCTTTTGAAAACCAAATTCCATTCGGATCTCCAATTGTATAGACTTTAACTTCATTGCCATACTTTTCCGCAAAAAAATGCATTGCCCCCTCTTCAATTGCCTGATCTAAACTCATGACTTTAAGTGTAACCTGTAAATCTTCTTTGATCTTAAGGTTAATTAAACCTTCAATTTTATTAATTTCTTCATCTGTGAGTTTTTGTGCATGGGAGAAGTCAAAACGCAGGCGCTCTGGTGTAATATGGCTTCCTTTTTGCCCAACATGTTCTCCCAAAACCTGTCTTAGGGCAGCATGCAGAAGGTGGGTTGCGGTATGAAGTTTTGTTGTAACAACAGACGCCTCGGCAAGACCGCCTTTAAACATCCCTGCCGAAGCACTGCGTGATGACTCCTTGTGTTTTTCAAATTCAGATTCAAAAGCGTTTTTCTCTTCAGTTGAAAACACAATTCCATTCTGCTTAAGAATTTCCATTGTAAGTTCCAATGGAAACCCTTCCGTTTGATAAAGATCAAAAGCAAATTCGCCGTTTATCATTTTCCCTTCGGAAACAGCTTTTGTCAGCTTTGCCAAACCTCTTTTAAGAGCAGCTTCAAAACGGGTAGCCTCTGAGGTCAAGTTTTCCTCAACAAGATCCCAGTTCTTATCAACATTCGGATAAAACCTTCTAAAGTCTTCCGCCATATGAGAAATCGCCCCACCTGAAATTCCGCTTCCTAAAAGGTGAAAATGAAACATCGATCTTCGAATTAATCTTCTAAGAGCATAACCATGAAGTTTACTTCCCGGAATTACCCCCTCACTAAGTAGGTTCACGGATGTTCTTAAATGATCAGCAATAATACGGAAGCTTTTATCTTTTATGGGATCCGAATTGTATTCAATTCCTGTTTCTTTCTCAATTTTTTTTATGATGCCGGAGAACATGTCTATATGAAAAACGTCAGGGTCGTCAAGAATCGCAGCCGCAATTCTTTCAAGACCGCCGCCAAAATCAACATTTTTTTGAGGTAATTCAACTAACTTCCCGTCTTCGGTTTTTCGGTACTGCATAAAAACCGAGTTTCCGATTTCTAAAAATTTTCCGCAGTCACAGTTGGGATGACAAAACTTTCCAAACTCAGACCTGTGATCAACCGAATCAAACTCATAAAAAATCTCGCTATCCGGTCCGCCAATTTCCCCCGGAGGCATTTGATCAGGAGTTCCGGCACGACTCCACCAATTTTTTTCGGCGTCATAAAAGTTAATGTGACTCTCGGGAACTCCAATTTTCTTCCAAATTTCAAAAGATTCCGTATCTTTAGAAACACCTCCACCTCCACCAAAAACACTGACATAAAGCTTCTCTGGGGGCAGACCCAACTCTTTTGTATAGAACTCCCAAACAAAACCGAGTTGTTCATTTTTAAAATAATCTCCAAGGCTCCAGTTGCCCAACATTTCGAAAAAACTAAAATGACGATTGTCTGCAACTTCATCAAGATCCTGCATGCGAATAGACGGTTGAATATCAACAAGCCTTTTTCCTTTCGGATGTTTCTCGCCCTTGAGATAAGGAGCAAGCTGCTGCATTCCACTACTTGTAAATAGAGTCGTTGGATCCGAATCAATGACCAATGGGGATGGGGTAATTTCTATATGTCCCTTCTTTTTAAAGAAATCTAGATATTTTTTCCTAATCTCATCTGTACTCATGGCTAAAGTATATCATTTTTAGCCACCGCGGGTTTCAGGTTTTTTACCTTTGTGAAGAATTTCCATTACAGAAGTCAGTTTATCTGGTCTGATCAAACCCCCACCTAGAATTGAATCTTCCAAAATACTATTCAACCTTTTAACAGCACGTCTCAAGTCAATAATAATAAGCATCACTTGAATTCCGACCACAACAAGTAAAATTGTAAGACTAACCACAACTACGATTAAAAGTGTTTGAACAGAATCCATGGGCTAAAAGTTAATTATTTTTGCACTTCTATTTTACGCTCTATAACTGTTTCTTTTCCAGACCTAGAAATTGCCCTTATTATGATTTTTGTTGTGTTTGGTGAGATTTCTATATTCGTAGAGAATTTACCGTCTTTATCAATCAACACAGGTTGATTATCAACCGTAATTTTCACATCCGTTTCGGTTGATCCGAAAACCAATACAAAATCTCCGTCTACCAGCTGCCCCTCGATCGGGCTAACAACCTCAACCCTAGGAGGTGATATAAATTTTACATATTGAAAGGTTAGATACCCCAATATGATGAGGACTACCAGCCCGACACCCAACTTAAATGTAAGCTTGGGATTCCAACTTGGTTTTGACGAAATATCGGGGTTGGGATTTATACTTATTTTCTTTGGGGGATAATCCCGTTTCAAAACCGCAACTGCCATTTTTTCATCAATATCAAGGGCTGAGGATATACTTTTAACAAATCCCAAAACTGTGGCAAAACCGGGAAGAGTTTGCCAATTCTCATCCTCAATAGCAACTATAAAAGATGATTTTATTTTCGTAATTTTCTCCAACTTCTGATACGAATACTTTTTGTTTGTGCGGGCGTTCCCGAGAATCTGGCCAATCGTTTTCATTTAAATTATTTTACTGGGAGGGAGGGTTTCCAAAGGAAGCCAAAAATTCGTCAGCGTTTTGAACTAACACTTCACGCGCCTTGCTTCCACCGTCACTTGGTGCAATTACTCCTGCTCCTTCCAACTGATCAACAATTCTGGCTGCCCTTGCATATCCTATTGAAAGCCTTCTTTGTAAAAGTGATGCAGAGGCTCTGTCGTATTGACAAACAACTTTTACAGCGTCTTTAAAGAGTTCGTCAATATTTCCACTGACACCCGGAACAGAAACAGTGCCTGCTTTCGCCATTGTGGTCACTTCATCCGTATACTGCGGGTTTACACCCTGATTCTTAAGGAACGATGTCAGATCTGCCACTTCTTTATCTCCAACAAATGCTCCTTGAATTCTAATAGGCTTGGCTTGCTCCGGAGGAAGATAAAGCATGTCTCCCTTACCCAAAAGTTTTTCGGCACCCTGCGTATCCAAAATAACCCTCGAGTCGACTTGGGAGGCAACAGCAAAGGCAATGCGCGATGGAACGTTGGCTTTAATAAGACCAGTAATAACATCAACTGATGGTCTTTGGGTTGCAAGTACCATATGAATTCCGGTAGCCCTGCTCATTTGAGCAATTCTGGTAATGGAATCTTCAACCTCAACAGGCGAGAAAAGCATAATATCGGCAAGCTCATCGATAAAAAGAAGAATATAGGGAAGAGCCTGAAATCCAGACATTTCATTATAGGAATCAATATTGCGAGCGCCTGCCTGGGCAAAAAGTTTATACCGCCTATCCATTTCAGCCATAATCCAGCGAAGCGCCGAGATAACTTTATCCGGATCAACAATTACAGGTGAAAGTAAATGAGGAATTCCGTTGTAACGCGTAAGCTCAACCCTTTTAGGGTCAACTAAAATAAGTTTAACTTCTGTTGGAGCGGCCCTGAAAAGAAGCGATGCCAAAAATGCATTTATACAGACAGATTTTCCCGAACCGGTTTGACCGGCTATTAGGACATGTGGCATTTTTGCGATATCGGCAACAATGGGTTTACCAGATACATCAAGTCCCAAAGAAACTACAAGCTTGGATTTCGCACTTTGCATTTCTTCAGACTCCAAAACCTTTCTGAGTGAAACAAACTCGGCAGAACGATTAGGCAATTCAATTCCCACCAAATTACGTCCCGGAATTGGAGCTTCAATCCTGATCGTTCCTGTCGGAGCAGAAAGAGCAAGTGCCAAATCCCGTTCCAATGATGTAATTTTTGAAAGCTTTGTTCCAAGTGCAACCTCTATGGCATATTGTGTAACAGCGGGTCCCAGATTAACCTCAACCACACTTGCTGTAATTCCGAAAGACTCAAGCGTCTTTTCAATTGTTGCGGCATTACCCTTGATGTCGCCTCTGTCCGCCTTTCCGCCATCAACATCACCAAGAAGGTCCATTCCCGGATATCTCCAGACAGTTTCTTCACCAGGAACGTTACTTACAAGTTTTTGTTCCAAGGGTTCCTTGGAAACCGATGGCACACCAGAGGTGCCTGATTTTACCGCACCAGATACAGTGAAAGCTCCTCCACCGGAAACCCTCATTTGACCTTTGGAAAGAGTCGTACCTCCAACCTTTATTTGAGTCTTATCCCCATGGATATAAATCCCCACCTGTCTGGCAAACTCTTTAAAGAGTTTATAGACCTGATCAATTGAGGTATTAAATAAAACAATCAAGCCAATCATTCCCACACCTGTAAAAATAATAGCTGCTCCCACTCCCATCACGAGGGCTGCGATTGAATCCCAAACCAAACCTCCGGCAACTCCGGCACGACCCAAGGCCATTACCGAAATAAAGAAGAGAAGTCCTCCGACAATGACGTTTGGTTGACCCAAAATAAATTTGACCTTTGACAGAAGAAAGGCAAATGATAGAAAGATAAAAGGTAAGAAAACCGATGACCAGGAAAAGTATTTAATCAATATTTCATTAAATTTAAAGAGAATTGCACCCTGACGGGAGAAAGAAACAAGGATAAGCCCCGCGATAGCAAAAAACACTATTTGGGAAATAGAGAAAACCGATTCTTTTTTAAGCTTTAATCTGAATGATTTTTTTGTAAATCTTTTTCTTCTCTTGGCCATATTCAAACCATTGTATATCGAAGTGGAGTCAAACCTCAACAACAACAGGAAGAATCATGGGGCGTCGCCCTGTTTTTTGATAAAAATATCGCTCCAAAAAATCAATTGCAATATTTTTGACAACATTTGCATTTATCGATTTCTTTTTCTGCATCGCGCGAGCTAATTCTTTTGAAGCATCCTCTAAAATTCTGCCGTATTTCTGTTCAAAAACAAATCCGCGACTCATTATCTCGGGACTGTCTATAAGCGCGCTTTCATTTCTATCAAAATGAATTATTGCAATCACAATTCCTTCTTTGGAAAGAATATGTCTATCTCTTAATACAACATTTCCCACGTCTCCAATTCCAAGACCGTCCACCAAAACCTCTTTCACAGGAACTTTACCGACACGTCTTGCAGTTTGATTACCGAATTCAACAATCTCTCCGGGAAGAAGTTCTAAAACATTTTCTTCAGGAGCACCCATCCTTTCCGCAATAAGCCCATAAGCTCTCATATGTCTTATGGTTCCTCCTATCGGGATGTAATATTTGGGTTTAGTAAGCGCAAAAAGTGTTTCAATATCTCCTATGCTTCCGTGCCCTGAAACATGAAGGTCTTCCTGCATGTCATAATAGTGAACGTCAACGTCGCCTTCAATAAGTTTGTCGACCAGAAAATCAACATTTGTCTTACTGCCAGGCGGAGCAGGATCGGAAGAAAATATAACAACATCTCCCTTACCGATTGTCAGGAAATCATGTTCGCCCATGCAAAGCCTATAAAGTGCACTTCCCGGTTGACCATAACTTCCGGAAATAATATATAAGACTTTATCCGGCGGAAGTCGAGACGCCTGTTTGGATTTAACAACCAGATCGTTTGGATAAAAGAGATATCCAAGATCTTTGGCAATTTGAGCTTTTCTTTCGATTGAACGGCCAATAAGAACCACTTTTCTGCCAAGCTTTGCGGCAATATTAATTGTTTGCTGCATCCTACTAATATTGCTTGAGATTGTAGTTAAATAAATTTTACCCGTAACATTCTGGGCTATTGCCTCAATTCTCCCCTGAATTGAAAGCTCACTTTCTGTATAACCGGGTGTGTTGGCGCCTAACGCATCAGATGCCAAAGCTAAAGTTCCTTGTGAGGAGAGTGTGGCAACTTTGGCAATATCAAAAGGCCGCCCATCAACCGGAGTCCAGTCAAATTTATAATCCGGTACGTGGAATATTTTTCCTTCAGGGGTATCTATACAAAACCCGACCCCGTCCGGAACGGAATGACTCACTCTAAATGGGGTGACTTTGAAAACTCCAAGGGTCAAAACATCCTTTTCGGGATCAAAAACAGAAATTTTCGGGGACTGAGTATCATAATCTTCAAATTTATCTTGAATAAATCCGCCTACAAGTTTAGTAGCGTAAATAGTCGTTTTTACGTCTTTGAAAAGAAAGGGAAGTGCGCCAAGATGATCCTCATGTCCGTGAGAAATTAAAACCCCTTTAAGTTTTGCTGCATTTTGCTTGATATATGAAAAGTCCGGAATAACAAGGTCAACACCGAACATCTCACTTTCCGGAAAGCCAACACCACAATCCACAACAATCATATCGTTGCCGTATTCGTAAACGTATAGATTCTCTGTTACCCCTGTGGTTCCTGAAAGGGCGATGAATTTTAATTTATTTGAATTATTCATAAGACAGACTTTTATTGCGTATTTCTGGTGAAGCCAGAATCATATCTTAACAACATGCTTAAACAAGATTCATTTGCTCTACTTCCACTTTATCATTCTTTTCAGAATTGACCAAGCTTTGTTTATCGTTTTGGATTTTCTTCAAAATTTCTCTTAAATTAACAAAGTCTGTTTTTTCTGCCTCCATTACGTTACCATTTCTAAGCGAAGCCGCTGGATGATACATCGGCACGACCGCAATATTTTTTCCATTCCAGGAAACATCATATTTTTTACCATGTACACTTGAAATAAAAACATTGGGTAAAAATTTAGCCATGGAAAAACGCCCTAAAGTAATGATTACTTCCGGGTCAATAGTTTTAATGATTTTGTCCAAATACTTTCTATAAGCTTCTATCTCGTGGGGTTCCGGATCACGGTTTTCCGGAGGTCTGTGGTGAACAATATTTGTTATGAACACCTCTTTGCGGGTGAGACCTGCAAGCGGAAAAAGTTTATCCAAAAGTTTACCCGCCTGTCCTACGAACGGCTCACCGATTTTATCCTCATTGTATCCGGGTCCCTCCCCAATGCAGAGAATTTTTGCCTCGGTGTTTCCTGTACCAAAAACAAGTTTTGTAGCACCCTTTTTAAGAGGAAGTGTATCGTCTTTCTCCATTTCCTCCTTCAATTTATGGAGTTCTTCAAATCTAGTCATCTTCAATAAATTCTACTCTATTCGAGCCTGTGTCGAAAATTGCAAAATTATTTCCTGTAATTATTGCCCCGGGACGAATAATCTTAATTTGTGTTTCTTTGCTTTCATATTTTGAGTGCAAATGACCATTGATAATTAAATCAAGTTTTGTGTCCAAGAAATACTCTGTATTATTCGATGGTTTATGTGTAATTCCAATAGTTCTACCCCCAATTTTAAATATCAAAAAGTTTTCATCAAATTTTTCGCTTTTCATCCTTAACTGTTTACCTATCGTCGGATCGATATCAGCATTTCCCAGAACCGCATAAAGCGGAATTCCATACGACAAAACTGTTTCAACAGATTCAAGATTGTTCCAGTCTCCGGCATGAATTATGGAAGACACCCCATATTTTTTTGCAAAACCCACCACATGATTTAAATTTGCAATGTTCCCATGGGAATCGGAAATTATCAGGATCTTCATACAAAACTATTGTATATTACTGGGGCAAAAATTCTTTAACATTTTGTGCGGTTACATGCACATTTTGTGCCTTTCCTTCGACAATCATCTTAGCAACTTTTCTGACAACCCCATCGATATTTCGTTCCAAAGTACGGATTCCGGCGTCGTAGCCTAATGGTCTAACTATGTTTGCCCAAACTTCATCATCAATTGTCAAAACTCCTTGAGAAAGCCCCGCTGCCTTCATTGATACCGGCAGTACATATTTTTGTGCAATCGTTATTTTTTCCTGATCTGTATAGCTTGGCATAGAAATTGGCTCAAGCCTATCCATCACGGCTGTTGCAATATTTGTGGTGTTATTGGCAGTTGTAATAAAAAGTGCCTCGGAAAGATCAAACGGAAAGTCTATATAGTGATCGATAAAAGCATAATTTTGTCTCGGATCCAAAAGCTCAACCAAAACTCCCATAATAGAGCTCCTACCTTGATCAGTTACCCTATCGATTTCATCAAGAAGTATTACCGGGTTTTTACTTTGGGTATCCCTCAAAGCTTTAATTATTTTCCCAGGTTCCGCCTCAGGGTGCATTCTACTTTGACCACGAAGATCAAGAGGGTCTCCCATCCCCCCAAAAGGAATGCGTGCGATTGGTCTACCCAGTGCCTCCGCAATCGAATAGGCAATTGTAGTTTTACCGGTTCCAACTAGTCCCACAAAACAAAGAATTGGAGCACGATAGACGTCGGCTCCTTCTCCTTTTTCTTGCTTAAGCTTCATCACACTCATATATTCCAAAATACGTGTTTTTATGTCAGCCAACCCAAAGTGGTGAGTCTCTAAAATCGCCTTAGCCTTTTCAAGGTCCAGCATATCCTGAGTTCTCTTGTTCCAAGGTAAAGTTGTAATCCAATCAATATATTTTTCCATTCTGTCGAATTCGGGTAAAAACGATGGAGAATTTGTAAGCTTGGAGAGTTGGTTCAGACGAACCAAAACCAGTTCACGAAGTTTGTCCGGTAAGGGTACACTTTTAACTCTATCGATCAAAACAGTAATTTCCTGGGCAGCAGAATCCATATGTTTAGTTTAGCACGAAGTTTGTCTCTGAGAAGCCCTTTTCTTTAGAAATCTTTCTTTTCACTAACCAATCTTGAAGTTGGGAAATGAGGCCCACCACTTCTGTCTGAATTCGATGAAAAATTCCCCCGTCTGTCTCCCCCAAATCCACCCCTGCTGCCGCCCCTGGAGAAGCACCCACCCCACCTCCCACCCCTTGAAATGCACC